>ERZ773218.2447-NODE-2447-length-14363-cov-3.943249_pt1 | contig 14363 bp, 9 predicted proteins | sample MGYA00580527_ERZ773218 | MGnify/ENA primary metagenome ERZ773218 (study PRJEB29015, sample SAMEA2737763) | human gut metagenome | biome: human gut; feature: human-associated habitat; material: faeces | place: China | collected 2012 ...
TAAACAGAAGACGCAGCGGCTCGATGATTTCCTTGAAATCAACGCAGTCCGGAAGACCGCCTACGTTATGATGAGACTTGATCACAGCAGATTTACCGAGACCACTCTCAATCACGTCCGGATAAATCGTTCCCTGTACGAGGAAATCCACAGCACCGATTTTCTTTGCTTCTTCTTCGAATACTCGGATAAATTCTTCTCCAATAATCTTACGTTTTTTTTCAGGATCAGAAACACCCGCCAGTTTGGAATAGAAACGTTCCTGTGCGTTTACGCGAATAAAGTTTAAGTCGTACTGACCGTCTGGGCCGAATACAGCTTCTACTTCATCTCCTTCGTTTTTACGAAGCAGGCCATGATCTACAAACACACAGGTCAGCTGCTTGCCGACCGCCTTGGACAGCAGAACTGCTGCAACAGAAGAATCCACACCGCCGGAAAGTGCACAAAGCACCTTGCCGTCTCCAACCTTTTCACGGATCTGGCGGATCGTTGTCTCCACGAAAGAATCCATCTTCCAGTCGCCTGTACATCCACAGATATCATATACGAAATTGGAAAGCATCTTAGTGCCTTCCTGAGTATGCATAACCTCCGGATGGAACTGTACTGCATACAGCTTCTTCTCTGCATTTTCCATTCCTGCAACCGGACACACTGGTGTATGGGCTGTAATTTTGAAATTCTCCGGTGCTTTTTCAATATAATCGGTATGACTCATCCAACAGATCGTGCTGGGGGATACATTTTTAAATAATGCAGATTCTGTATCCACTGCAACCTCAGTCTTACCATATTCGCTGACAGGCGCAGTTTTTACGCTGCCGCCCAGCATATAGGACATAAGCTGTGATCCATAACAGATTCCCAGAATCGGAATACCCATTTCGAATATCTCTTTCGGGCATCTGGGGGAATCCTCTCCGTATACACTGTTGGGACCACCTGTAAAGATGATACCCTTAGGGTTCATTTCCCGGATCTTATCCAGACTGAGCGTATAAGGATGCACTTCACAATATACATTACATTCTCTGACTCTTCTGGCAATCAGCTGATTGTACTGTCCGCCAAAGTCAAGAACAATAACAAGTTCCCGATCCATTCGTCTCCTCCTCGAGTTAATTTTGAAACAACAGGGCCAACAGTCTGAAAAAGTGTACCCGCACTCCATGACCACTGACCTGATATCATCATAATGAACAATTATAGTTGGAATCCCCTGTTCTGTCAAAGGTTTTCCATGCCGTTTCCTTTTCTGATTTACGAAAAAGATCGACCATCGCACCGATTAATCATTCACCATCTAAGGTCAGTGCAATTCGGTAACCTTATTTCAACTTTTTTGCGCAAAATGCTCCCATTTATGTCCCTTATATCGGAGCACATAGAAGATTTCCCGCACAACCCAGTCGATAAACATCGCCATCCAAATGGAAACCAGGCCAAAGTGACAAACATAAGTGAATACGTAAGCAAGCACGACTCGAAATACCCACATGGAAAAAATAGCAACACTCATCGGCCAGACTACATCGCCTGCTGCCCTCAGTGTATTCGGAACGCCAAACGCCGGCATCCAAAGAAATGCACTTGCAACCGCATGGATCCGTACAATCTGAATCGTCAGCTGCGCTGCATCCGGTCCGAGATTGAAAAAGGTTACCAGTATCGGAGCTGACAGGTAAAGAATGATCGACAGACAGCCGATCCCGATCATCGCATCCCTGCAAAGACGTTTGGTATAATAACGCGCCTGGTCATATCTTCCTGCGCCAACGCATACGCTGACTACCGATACGATCGCAAGGTTGATGGCAAAGCCCGGCAGGTTATTCCAGTTCGCAATTGTGCCCGTAACCGCATTTGCAGCGATCGCAGAAGTCCCCATTGTTGCGACTGCACTCATAACGAGAATTTTACCCAGCTGGAACATGCTATTTTCCAGACCGTTTGGAATCGCGATATACAGGATCTTCTTAATCAGACTGCCATTAAACTTCCAGGTAATCTGCCCGCAGAGGTTGATTTCTTTTTTGGTTTGGAACATCAACAAAAAAATCACAACTGCCGCTACATATCTGGAAATGGTAGTCGGGATCGCAACGCCTGCTACACCCATGTGCAAACCATAAATGCAGATCGCATTGCCGACCACATTGATTACATTCATCAGCAAGGACACCCACATCGTCACCTTTGATTCGTTCATCGCCCGAAACAACGCCGCACAGGAATTATATATGGCAAGTGCAACAAACGAATACGTCGTGATAATCAGATAGGTCTTGCTCGCCTTCATAACGTCATCCTCGATTTTACCGAACATCAGACGCAGCAGCGGATCATGTGCCGTTATAAAAATAACGGAAATAACGCACGCGAGCAGTGTGGCGAACAATAAGATCTGCCATGCCGACTTACATGCGTCCTCTCTTTTCTTTTTCCCAAGGAAATGTCCTGAAACGACCGCACCGCCGGTTGCCAGAGCAGAGAACACATTGATCAGCAAAATGTTGACCGTGTCCACCAGTGAAACGCCTGAAACCGCCGCTTCTCCCGCTGCGGAAACCATAATCGTATCCGCCATTCCAACAGCAATTGCAAGAATCTGTTCAATGATCAGCGGTATAATCAGCTTCCGCAGATCCTTCCCCGAATAAAGCATTTTCCCCTCCATCCCGCAAAATATGCGGTTTTTATTTCTCATTTGTCTGGTATTTTCCCTTATGCTGAGTATAGCATATTTTCCCTGTCCCCGTAATATCTTGTAAAAAATGTTCTTTAGGGGATTTTATGAAAGAATATATTGAAGAACGTGCCATGGCGGTAGCCGGCTATATTATCGAATCCAATGCGACCGTCCGGCAGGCTGCCCGCCAGTTTGGAATCAGCAAATCCACTGTACATAAAGATATCACGGAACGTCTGATGCAGGTCAATCCGGCTCTGGCAAAAGAAGCCCGAAAGGTACTCGATATCAACAAATCCGAGCGCCATATCCGCGGCGGTATGGCAACCAAGGAAAAATATGAGCACGAGCATCTGCTGCACGCCTGCCAGAGAGCCGTATCCTGAATTTGACAGCACTCACCGCAGCAGTTCCAACAGTTCCTCGCGGGTCAGACCCTGCGCCTGCAGGCTCTCCCCTCCGAGGATTCTGTCTGAAAGCTGCAGCTTGCGTTCCTGCAGCTCCACGATTTTCTCTTCAATCGTCCCTTTGGCAAGAATCCGGTAAACATTGACCACATTTTTCTGCCCGATCCGGTGTGCACGGTCTGTCGCCTGATTCTGTACTGCGCTGTTCCACCAGGGATCGAAATGGATCACCACGTCTGCCGCCGTGAGATTCAACCCGGTTCCTCCCGCTTTCAGGGAAATACAGAATACCGGAACGTCATCGTGCGCAAAAGACTCCACCATTTCGATTCTCTTTTCTTTCGGAGTCGCGCCGGTCAGCATGTGGCTTGCAATCTTTTCCCCCTCCAGAATCCGGTACAGGCGTTCCAGCATCGTTGTAAACTGAGAAAACAGGAGTACCTTGTGCCCGTTTTCCACTGCGTTTCGGATCAGCCCACGCACAAGCTCTGTCTTTGCAGAGCCTCCTTTATAATTATCATACAAAAGCGCCGGATCGCAGCAAAGCTGTCTAAGGCGCGTCAGTTCCGCCAGAATTTCGATCTTATCTGTCCGGATTTCCTCGTCGGATTTTTCCTCCAGCATCAGCTTCATACGTCTGACATGGGCATCATACAGCTCCTGCTGCTCCCCATCCATATCGGCATACAGGTTTTCCTCCAGCTTGTCCGGCAAATCCTGCAGCACTTCTTTTTTCAGGCGCCGCAGAACGAATGGACGGATCAGCCGCTGCAGCCGCTTCGCAGCGTCTTCGTCCTTGTGCTGGACAATCGGCTGTTCCAGCTCTGTCCGAAACCGTTGATAGCTGTACAAATACCCCGGCATGAGATAGTCAAAAATACTCCACAGTTCACTCAGCCGGTTCTCTATCGGTGTACCCGTCAGCGCAAGCCGGAATCCGGTCTGAACCTGCTTGACTGCCCTCGCCGCCTGCGTTCCGTGATTTTTGATATACTGCGCTTCATCGATCACCTCGCAGAAAAAATGAAGCTCCTGATAGTCTGTGATATCCCGACGGAGCAGATCATAGGACGTAATCAATACATCCACTTCTTTCCAGCGATCCAGAACTTCCTTGCGCTGCTGAACATTTCCCGTTACCATATCCGCTTTCAGCGAAGGCGCAAACCGTTCCAGCTCATGCTTCCAGTTATAAACAAGCGACGCCGGGCAGACGATCAAACTGCATCCGGTGTGCTCTGTCAATAGGAAGCTGATGACCTGCAGCGTTTTTCCAAGCCCCATATCGTCCGCCAGAATTCCGCCGAACCGGTTGCTGTAAAGCATTCCAATCCACGCGGCGCCGGTTTTCTGATATTCCCGTAAAATTCCTTTTAAGGAGTCCGGCACATATTCCTTTTCGAAATCCGGATTCTGCAGCTTCTCGATCCGACTCGCGAAAGATACATCCCGAATTACTTCCATCATGGCGTTTTCCTGCAGCGCCTCATCCAGATACAGCATCCGGTACGCCGGAACCTCGATTTTGTCCTGCATCAGCTGCTTATCTGTCAGCTGCAGCGCCTGGCGCACCTCCTGCAGGGATTCCAGACCATTTTCTTCCATATTTACAAAGTCGCCGTTCTTGAGCCGGTAGAATTTTCGTTTCCGATCATAACGGGACAAAATTTCCATCAGCTCTTCCCTCGGCATATCCTGAGAAGACACTGTCAGCTCCAACAAGTCGCCGCCCATGGAAATTCCAACGGATACGCCAGGCGACGGCAGAACCCGCACTTTTTTCAGCGCATCGGAAACATACACCTCACCGATTGCAGAAAGCTGCACGATTCCTTCTGTCAGGAGACGATAAAACAATTCGTCGTCCTGATAAATAATCATTTCTTTTTTCAGATCATCATAAGTATTGCAATAAGAGCTTAAAATCCGCGCTGCTTCCGACTCGCTGACAAGATCCCGTCTGTCAATATCCTCTGTCAGATCGTATACACTATACTCCCGTTCTCCATAGCAGGCGATTGCACGACAGCTGACCAGTTTCTCCTGTGGCATATCCAGATAAAACTGGAATTTTACTGCCGACAATTCCGTTTGCTTTTCCCCGACTCCTTTGATCTCGCATTGAAAATGTTCTTTTAATATCGGCATCAACTGTCTGAAAAATGCCGGCAAATCCTCTTCCTGCAAAAAAGCCGTCCGGTTCGGGAGCTTTTTCATACAGTCCAAAAACTCGGTCACTTCTCCCAGCCCTTCATTGGAAACCCGATAAATCAGTCCGTCCTTAAAATACACCTGATCCCGTTCACAGGCATATCCGAACACATTTTCCAGGGAAAGCTCTGCACCACCTTCCGTTCCCGTCAGCTGCAATCTGCGTTCCAGTGCTGCGTCCGTGACATGCCAACGGCTCTCCGTTCCATCCAGCTGTACATAAAATACCCGGTTTCCCATCGCATCCAGAAATCCATCCAGTCCCCAGCCATCCAGCACGATCGTCCGAGCTTTCGGGAGCGCTGCTCGATACAGATAGGAATAACCGCTCGTCTGCAGATACGCCTTTTCATAACGGCCAACCCACTGCTCCAGAAATTCCACAAGCGGTCGCGATTCTTCGGTAAAGCTTCCTTTTATATGAACAAATTCCAGACTTTTTCCATAGGAATAGCTGCTTTGCTCCCGAAGCGCGCGGATCATGGAAAAAATATCCTTTACAATATACATCCTGCCGATCCCGATCCGAAATTCCGCCCGGCATTCACGCGTATCACAAATAAGAAGTGGCTCCAGACGCACCTTCCCAAAGCTTTCTTCCTGCAGAACCGGAAGCATATGCCGGGCAGTCTGTTTCTGCAGAAGCTCTTTTAACTGTCTGGTCGTCTTCCGCTTCGGAACACCGGCAAGAAGCATGCTATCGCTTCTGGAGGCTGTAGTATTTCCCGGGGATCTGAGATTTTCCTGAATCTTTATCCCGTCCGTTGCTTCACCGATTTCTTTCTGGACGCCTTCCAGCCCACGCTGTTTCAGGAACTCCGACAGGCTCATATGCTCTTCTTCCACCCGGTCCGGATTTTCCAGATAATATAAAAGCACCGCCGTACAATGCTTGCACAGACCCTCATAGGAATAAAATGCAGGACAATCGCACCATGCCTCCTGCACGCTGTCTTCTTCCTCATCCAGCAGGATCCTCACGTCATAAAGATTTCTCCCGCTCCCTTTGACGTCCGCCTGAATCTGCCTGCCTTTTTTCGTAGTTTTTATCTGAAAGCGCCTGATCTTGCCCTGCCGCCAGATATCTACCCCTCTGGAATAGGAATACCCTGCCAGCTTTCGAATCTGTTCCCGTGTGATCATGCTGTAAGCCTCCGCTCCCGCTGTCTGCGGTCCGTTCCTGCTGCCCCTGCCTATGGCTGCGATGCATCCTGACTGCATTGTGATCTCGCCAACCTCATCCTTTTATTATAGCAAGGAACTTTCTCTCCTACAACACACGCCGCGGGATTTCCGGAAAATTTGGTATTACAGTTCACTCGTCCCTTACTGTGGGCTGATTTCATGCTCGCATGAAAATCAGCCTGAAGTAAGGGACGAAGGGAGCGCCATTCCATGAGCAAAAAGAATCCGCTGCACAGCAGCGGAAAGCATCGAAGAGGCATTTTTGCGAATGGCGTGGTGAACTGTTTTCACTCGTCCCTTACGATTTTATGAACTGCTCTGCGCTTCTGCTTCCAGCAAAAAACCAAAATAAACTGCCTGCCTTCTGAAAAAGGAGGCGTCTTCCAATATTTCATGCTCCTGATAACGTCCCTGCGGTACGATCAGGGAATCCAATTCTGTTCCGAGATAACTGCTCAGCGCATAAAAATTGTCCAGCGATGGCAATGCCTTGCCCTGAAACCAGTTATAGATAGACTGCATCGCCGCCAGTCCCAAAAATTGTTTGATTTCTTTTGCCTCGATATTTTTCTTAATACAGGCTTCTTTTAACCTCTGTCCTGTCCGTAACACGTCGATAAGCGGATATCCCATTTCTACCTCCTTGCTGTCTCTCCATCTTCTCTGTTTTGCCCTTCTCCCGTTTGTTTCCTTTCTGTCTGCTTTTGTTATTGTAACTGTTCCGTCCCCTCACAGTTACGCGCAAAAATCCATTCCAAATCGGCTGCGCCGATAGGATTTTTGCCTTCTAGTCTAAGTTTTCTTACGGTCAGCGCAGTAAATGCGCAGACCTGCGGAACAGTTACTTGTTATTTTCTATTTATTCTACCTCATTGCGTGTCCCATTGTACGGACTCGCACCCAAAGATTCGTTACAGCTTACTGGAAAAGACCCACCGCACAGCCATGCGGAATTCCCGCGCCCGGACAGCGCTGACCGTTCTCATGGATTTCAACCCGTCCGGCAACTCCGGCAGGTCTGTATCATCAATCAAAATTTAAACTATCTTTCTATCTTTTCTACCAGACTAAATTTTGTTTGCTTGGGGCACAACTACCGGGGAGGGTAGTGTGTCTTGGGTCCGTTTTGGGAATTTCGTGCGGAGGGTCTGAGCAATCCGTTTTGTTATACGTATCATTCTGTCCTATTGAGGAGGATGTGCACTACCCATTGTCTAAAGCCAATGGGCTTCCTGCTTCGCAGACCTCTTCAAAGTTTTGCATCCACCTCCAAACAGGCTCGGCGGATTCAGGTCTCCTGCTGCTACACTTCGATCCAGGTTGCAGCATTTGACAGCGCAAGCTTCGTGTCCAGCTCCAGAAGTAATTCTTCCCTGCTCTCCTGAATCCTTTCTGTCAGACTGCGGAGCTTCGACAACTCCTGTGCAGAAAGGATAGGCTGCGGCGGCTTGAGCTGTCCAGCGTCGGCACGGCTGCCTTTCTCCTGCCCGGCGCTGCCTCTTCCTGCAGACGGATTCTGCAAAATCACTACATTTCCTTTCAGTGCCGGGCGGCGTCCAGACGGATTCTGTCCGTGCTTGGAAAACACCTTTTGTTTTTTCAAAATGCTTTCCAGATGATTCGTCAACAGCTGTTCAAATGCAGTGTCTGCTGTCTCTTTATCGTTCAGGCGGCTGCGCAGAGCGACTGCCTCCGAGACGGTCATATAGCCGCGCGAGGTATCCAGCCATGTCTCCCCGTTCGATCTGGCGACCGCGCTGCAGATCGAATCATACCGGAGGATCAGGTCCTGGATCTGCTGCAGGGCGGCATCGAGGTGCGCACCGCAATGCGCACTTGTCCCGTCAGATACTGCACCATGTCCTATGCTGCCAGACATCGCTGACTGTGCCGGCTTTCTGCCTGTCTTGGACGCGTCGAACCGCGCGCTTCTCCGTTCTGCAAAAGCGCCGTCCGTGCCTGCCTCCCTTCCCAGCTGTCCTATCTTCTTCGTGATCCGCTTCTTTAAAAGTTCGCGCTCCTTCAGCGCCTCTGTCACCGTCATCCTGCTCTTCATCATCATCGCCCCTGTCTGCATTGTGAACTCCCCATCGCCTTACACCAGTGGGATTGCGGCAGCCTGTTTTTTACTCTGTTATCATTTTATTCCAGATTTTTACCTCTGTCATCCAGTTACAAACTGATTGACAAACAGATGTTCTGTGCGTTAAAATATTTGTTTTTTACGATACTTTCCGCTGATTCGCAGCTCAGCTTTCCTGCGAAAAGAGACACGCGAACCGCGATACATTTTTCGGGTCGATTCTTGTCAAAAATTTTGCATTCCTATATACTGATATAGGATGATGCAGGATTGTGAGAGTGCGCAGCACAGAACAATCTACAGGCCTCAAGATCAGGGGCTTTTGCCATGTTGCCCACGGATCCATCCGGCATCATAGATATAAAAAACCACTCCGCAAGGATTGCCCTGCATGGGATTGTCACTGCTGCAGGACAGAATGAGAGGCATTATGATACAGCTTCAGACAAAATTCAGTCGGCAGGTCGATGAACATAACGTTCTCCCGGAATATCCGCGACCGTCGCTGGTTCGTACTTCTTATTTGAATTTAAACGGGCGTTGGGAATGCGCCTTTTCCAAAACACCAGAAATCCCGCTTTCCTTCGATTTGAGCATTCTGGTTCCGTTTTCCCCGGAATGTCAGCTTTCGGGCGTTTCCAGACAGCTAAAACCCGGCGAATATCTCTGGTACCGCCGCACCATCACCCTCGCAAAACCGCAGCAGGATAAGCGCATCCTGCTCCATTTCGGCGCTGCAGACCAGACGGCGGAGGTCTTTGTCAATCGGATTTCTGCAGTGCGTCACTGCGGCGGCTATCTGCCTTTTTCTGCAGATATCACGGATTATCTCCAGGAGGGCGATAACGAACTGATCGTCCGGATTCAGGATGAAAGCAACACGTCCTGGCATGCGCGCGGCAAGCAGTCCTTAAAGCCCGGCGGCATGTTTTATACGGCGCAGAGTGGCCTGTGGCAGACGGTCTGGATGGAAATTGTTCCAGTCAATTATATCGAACAGATTTTTTATCACACCGACTATGACCAGGGACTCGTCCACTTAAAAGTGCTGACACAGCATTCCGCCCCGGTTGAATGCGTGATCTCCGGCAAGGACATGGAGCCGGTCTGCATAAACGGTATGACCAACTCCGAGCTGATCGTTTCTCTGCCCGATTTCCATCCCTGGACACCGGAAGACCCGTTTTTATATCTCGTCAGCCTAAAAAGCGGCGTCGATCGCGTATCCAGCTATTTTGCGATGCGAAAATGCGATATCCAGACCGCGCCGGACGGCACACAGCGCTTTTTCTTAAACAATAAACCGTATTTTCAGGCGGGCGTACTGGATCAGGGCTACTGGCCGGAAAGTCTCTACACCGCACCGACGGACGAAGCGTTGACCGCCGATATTTCGCGGATGAAGAAGCTCGGCTTCAACATGCTGCGCAAGCACGCCAAAATCGAGCCCGAGCGTTTTTACTACCACTGCGACCAGCTGGGCATGCTCGTCTGGCAGGACATGGTAAACGGCGGTTCCGCCTATAAGCACTGGTTCGTCACCTATCTGGCGACTTTGATGAACTGGAATCATATTTCTTTTTCCGACGATGAAAAGCACGCCGGTCTGCTCTCCCGGCTCCATCCCGAGGGAAAAGACGAATTCCGGCGCGAAATCACAGAAACCATCGCCTTTTTGTACAACCATCCCAGCATCGTCGTCTGGGTTCCATTTAATGAAGGCTGGGGGCAGTTCGACGCGCTCGCGGCATGCGAACAAATCCGCACGCTCGATTCCTCCCGACTGGTCGATCACGCAAGCGGCTGGTTTGACCAGAAGGGCGGCGATATTTTGAGCCTGCATTATTATTTTCTGAAATTAAAATTCAAACCGGAAAGCAAACGCGAGGAGGCGGTGACCGAATTCGGAGGATATTCCCTTTCGATCCCCGGACACAGCTGCTGTAAAAAAGTATACGGCTACAAAAAATTCAACTCCACCGGTGCGCTGACCTACGGCTATATCGACCTGATCCGACAGACGATTCTGCCCGCTGTCAAAAAAGGCATCGGCGCGACCGTGTATACACAGCTTTCCGATATTGAAGAGGAAACAAACGGAATTTATACCTACGATAGAGAAATCTGTAAAATTGACCCCGACACGCTCCGCAAATGGAACCGGGCGCTCAAAGAAGCTGGAGAATGTAAAACATATGCCGACCATCCTACCGATCACTGATTTTCTTGACCCGCAGCTGGACATCTATGCCCGCCTTTCCGAGAATCAGCTGTTAAACCGCTGCGACCCACAGAATGGAATTTTTATTGCCGAAAGCCCAAAGGTCATCGAACGCGCGCTGGACGCCGACTGCATCCCGATCTCTTTTCTGACGGAGGACAGACATCTGAAAAATCAGGCGGTTCCGTTTCTGGAACGCTGCCCGGACATCCCGTTTTTTTCCGCCCCGTTTGAGGTGCTCACACAGCTGACAGGCTTTGCCCTGACCCGCGGTATGCTCTGCGCCATGAGACGTCCGAAGCTCCCCTCTGTCGAGGCGCTCTGCCGGACTTCCAGCCGTCTTGTTATTCTGGAAAATATTATGAATCCGACCAACATCGGCGCGATTTTCCGCTCTGCTGCCGCTCTCGGCATGGACGGCGTGCTGCTGACCTCTGACTGCTCCAATCCGCTTTACCGGCGCGCGATCCGCGTCAGCATGGGAACCGTTTTCCAGATTCCGTGGACCTTTCTGGACAGCAGCTGGCCGCTTCCGGGGATTTCCGAATTAAAAAATCACGGCTTCCACACCGTTTCGATGGCGCTTCGCCGTGATTCTGTTTCGATTGATGATCCAAAGCTTTCTTCCAAACAAAAGCTCGCTGTCATCCTCGGCTCCGAGGGGGAAGGACTGTTGGATGAAACCATCAACAACTGCGATGACACCGTCTGTATCCCGATGTTCCACGGAGTGGATTCCTTAAATGTTGCCGCTGCAAGCGCAGTCGCATTCTGGGAGCTGGGGAAAAATTAAAAACAACTCTTTTGCTGCCGGAAATCCATGCAAGGTGATTCGCCCAATTACAGAAGCTGACAGTATGCGTTACAAGCCTGAAATCCTACTGGACAATCAGATTATTGAATAATTTTTCTATTTATCGGCGGCAAGCCTGCAAAAGCACCTTACCACACCAAAACCTCACAGCCATCCTCTGTTACCGCAACGGTAACCTCCCACTGTGCGGACGGCTTGCCGTCATCTGTATAAATCGTCCAGCCATTATCGGCGTCCTGATAAATTTCAGCTGTTCCGGCGTTTACCATCGGCTCAATCGTAAATACCATTCCGGGTACCATCAGCATTTCTGTCCCCTTTGGCGTTACATAGCTGACAAAGGGATCTTCATGAAATTCCAGTCCAACGCCATGTCCGCCGATATCCACAACGATACTATAACCGTTTTCCTTTGCATGACGGTTGACTGCATCCGCCATATCCCCCAGAAATGTCCACGGTTTTACCGCCTTGATGCCCTCTTCCACGCACTCCTTTGCAACCCGCACGAGCTTTTCCTTATCCGGCGTCGTCTTTCCGATGATAAACATCCTCGAAGAATCGGAGAAATATCCTTTGTAAATCGTAGAAACATCGACGTTAATGATATCGCCCTCTTTTAAGATCACGTCCTCACTCGGAATACCGTGGCAAACCTCGTCGTTGATGGAAGTGCAAACGCTCTTCGGGAATCCCTCGTAGCCGAGCGGAGCCGGGATGCCGCCCAGTTCGCGGGTCTTGTCGTCAACCCATTTGTTGATCTGCTCTGTGCTGATTCCGGCACAGATATTCTCTGCCACATAATCCAGAACGGCGATATTCACTTTACCGCTCTCCCGGATACCCTCAATCTGCTCCGGCGTCTTGATTATATCATGTCCGGGCACGATATGTCCTTCCAGCTCAAAGCCATGAATCTTTTCATCGAACCGCATGTGGCAATTCTTGTACTTTTTACCGCTGCCGCACCAGCACGGGTCGTTACGTTCCAGTTTCTTACTCATTTTCTGTGTTTTCCTCCAGTTCTCCGGCTTCAATTCTGGCAGCTTTTTCTTCCAGATACATCCACCGCTCCATTTTTTCTTCGAGCTTTGCAGAAGCCTCTTCCTTTTGCTTCGACAGCTCGTTTAAACGGACAAAGTCCGTCGCCGCCTTCAGAATATCCTCGTCCAGTCGACAGACCAAATCTTCCAGATCCGCCATCTCCTGTTCAATCGTATCATAATCCTTCTGTTCCTGATAGGTAAATTTCAGCTTCCGCGCAGGCTTTTTCCAGGTTGCCCTTGCAGACTCGCCCCTTTCCCCTGCGGTTTCTTTTCTGCCGCCGTTTCCGGCTTCTGTTATACTGTCAAATTCCTGCGTCTCCATACTTTTACGCAGCGCATAATCGCTGTAATTGCCTTCGTACTGCTGCAGATGTCCGCCCTCTTCGAAGGCGAAAATCCGGCTCACCGTCCGGTCGAGAAAATACCGGTCATGGGAAACGATGATGACAATCCCCTCAAAATGATCCAGATAATCCTCAAGCACTGTCAGTGTTGTGATGTCGAGGTCGTTGGTCGGCTCATCCAAAATGAGAACATTGGGCGCGCCCATCAGCACCCGCAGCAGATTCAGCCGCCGTTTTTCCCCACCGGAAAGGCGCCCGATCTCCGTATACTGCTCGCTTCCTTCAAACAAAAAGCGCTCCAGCATCTTCGCCGCAGACACGCTTCCCTCCGTCGTCGGCACAAATTCCGCAACCTCACGGACGTAGTCAATCACGCGCATATTCGGATCCATATGCGTCACTTCCTGCGCATAATAGCCGATTTTCACAGTCTGTCCGACGATAATTTCACCACTGTCGGGCTGTTCCTTTCCGGTCAAAAGCTTCATCAGCGTCGTCTTTCCGCATCCGTTTGCGCCGATAAACGCGACACGGTCATTTTTCAGAAAAATATACGAAAAGTCGTGAATCAGAATTCTGTCCCCGTATCCCTTCTCCACATGACGGGCTTCCAGGGTCGTCCTGCCAAGGCGCGTGGAAATGCTGCCGAGCTCCACCTGTCCGTCCGTCTCCGGCGCCTTGCGATTTTTCAGCTCTTCATAGCGTTCCAGACGCGCTTTCTGCTTTGTCGAACGCGCCCGCGCGCCGCGCTGTACCCATGCAAGCTCTGTCCGAAGGATATTCTGGCGCTTTAGCTCCGTTGCCTGTGCCATTTCTTCCCGCTGCGCCTTTAATTCCAGATAACCGGCATAGTTCGTGTCGTAAGAATAGAGCTTTCCCTTGTCGACCTCTGCGATCCGATTGCACACACTGTCTAAGAAATACCGGTCATGGGTAATCATCACCAACGCCTCTTTGCGCTGTTTTAGCTGCTCCTCCAGCCAGTCCGCCATTTCATGGTCCAGATGGTTCGTCGGCTCGTCCAGAAGCAAAATATCCGCTTCCTTTAATAAAACGCTCACCAGCGCAAGGCGTTTTCTCTGTCCACCGGATAGCTCGCCCGATTTCTGGTCAAAATTCGAAACGCCCAGCTTCGTCAGCATCGTTTTCGCCTTTGTCACAAGCGCCGCCTCATCCTGATGATCCCGCTTCTCTGCCTGTCCGGATTCCGGTCCGGACAACTCCCTGTGTCCTGCCAGCACACAGTCAAGGGCCGTCATTTCCGGATCAAAGACCGGATGCTGGGGCAGATAGGCGATCACCGCATGGTTCGCTTTCGTCACTGTACCCTCGTCCGTCTCTTCCAGCCCCGCCATGATTT
>ERZ773218.2452-NODE-2452-length-14357-cov-3.403370_pt1 | contig 14357 bp, 11 predicted proteins | sample MGYA00580527_ERZ773218 | MGnify/ENA primary metagenome ERZ773218 (study PRJEB29015, sample SAMEA2737763) | human gut metagenome | biome: human gut; feature: human-associated habitat; material: faeces | place: China | collected 2012 ...
TCCCATACAAAAAGCCGTAAAAGGAGGCGGCGTTCTTCCAGCTCCGGGCGTCCGTCCGGACATGTGATTTTCGTCATCGTCTTTTCCATCATCCTCGTTGTAACGATTGTCCGGCTGTTTCTCTGGAACCGCGGGCGTCAGTCTGATTATGACCCAAACGAAACGACTACAGAGTTCGATGTTGAGGTTATGGATTATCTCCAGCCTCTCGATCCTGAAATGCTCGAAGGGCATGAAGATGACGGAGTAACCACCGTTCTTGCACTCGGCAACGACCTTCTGTCCGATGATCGCTCCGATACCGGTCTGGCTGCCCTGATGGAAAAATCCGCAAATGCCACCATTTTAAACGCCGCGTTCCCCGGAAGCTCCATTTCCATGAAGCATCAGGAATTTGATAACAGCTATCCGCTGGATGGCGTCAGCCTTTACTGGGTTGCGGCTGCTCTGCTCAACCAGAATTTCGACCTGATGGACGTCATCGTCCCGCAGATGAATTCCGAAGCTGCCGCGCAGGCGCTCGAAACTTTAAAGAGCGTTGACCTTTCCAAGGTGGACGACCTCGTGATCCTCTATGACCTGCAGGACTACAGGGACGACCGCACGGTTTACGACGAGGCAAACGATAAAAACCTGACAACTGTTTACGGCGCTTTAACCGCAACAATCAAGCTTTTCCAGGAGCAGTGCCCGCATATCCGCATTTATCTGCTCTCCCAGCCCTACGGCACCTTCACGGATGCAAACGGCAAAACCATCGACATCGACCGCGATGATCTCGGCAACGGCACGATGGTCGATTACCTCAACTGGGAAGTCGAAGCCTGCCGCAAAAACGGCGTATCCTTTATCGACAACTACTACGGTGCGATCACAATGGAGGATACCGACTGCCTGACGGACGGATATCATCTGAACCAAAAGGGTCGTGAAAAAATCGCAGAGTGGTTTGGAAAAGTATTTAAACAGTAAATGGATCTTGCATAAAAACCGGGAGCCTGTGCACACTGCGCAGGCTCCCGGTTTTTTTCTTTTATGATGCTTTCTTCTTCGCAATCTCCACCGCTTCATTCCGGTACAGCTCATATGCTTCAATATCCGCGATTTTCGTCAGTCCGTTTTTTTGCGGATCGCCGGTATACGGAACACTCTTGTTCAAAATCAGATACTGGCAGTTGTACTCCGTCAAAAGCGGCGAAAGCGCATCCAGATCAATCGTATCCTCCCGCATGATCTTATAAATCGGGTGCGTGTCCCAGTTCCACTCCCAGGACGCCTCCAGCATTTCCCGCCCGTACGGCATCTGCACCTCCGAGGTATACTGCCGCACATAGTAGATCAGCTCCTGCGGAAATACCGCCCATACGCGCTCTTCATCTTCTGCCGGCATGATCTCGTTGCAGATCGCGATCACGGAATTTGGAATATGATACCGGTTCTGCGCCTTTAACAGATACGGGCTGTTGTACACCGATTTTCCAGTCAGCACCAGCACCAGCGCCAAAACAACAAAGCCGATCCGGTAATGCTTTCCAAACAACCGGATCCCCGCATAAGCGATCACAACCGCCATGGGAAGCAGCCACAAAATCCGGTAATAGGTTTCTCCTTCGCCCAACAGATTCATTACCGTCTTTGTAAATGGCAGAAAGAATAAAACCGTGATCACCAGAGAGCTTTCCACCAGCACCACGCGGATCTGTTTTTTCTTTTCTGTCACCAGCAAATACAAAAGCGCAGCCAGAAAAAGTACCGGATACCAGCCGCTGCCGCAGTAATTCTGAAAAATTGTCACAATCTCTTTCAACGCAATCTCTCCTATCGATGCAGTTCGCAGGTGTTTTGCAAACTGTCGTCTTTCACTTACAAAACCAGCAGCAACGCCAGATAGATCACATTCGGGATGCAGCATAACGCCATTTTCCACAAAATCGACCAGCTCCGGTATCGGATCGCCGCCACAAGCGCCATAATGCCGAACAGCAGTGCTGTCAGAAACGCACCCATACTCGTCATCATCGCCGCTGCGATATGATTGACTGCAAGCAGCAGCCAGTAGGGCAGCTGCGATCCCGTTTCTTCCTGCCTTTTCCCGCTTTTTTCGCGCGCACAAAGCTCCAGCATCAGCCACAGCTCCACCAGCAAGATCAGGTTTGCCAGCACTGATTTTCCCTGCCAGGTCCGCGTCAGGAAAAAGGTTTCATTCGTATAGATCGAAATATTCCCCCAGATCTGCATAATGGAAACCAGCGTCAGAAAAATCGGAAGCTTTACAGAGCCATCGGAAAACAGCTTTCTGCCGATCTGAACAAACACATAATAGGTCAGCGGAATAAAAATCAGCGGCAGCAGTGTATGCGCCACAATCGTCGCATGAATGCCCGTCATCCGCGCCACATAGGCAATCCACAGCGGCAGCGTCGCCAGGGCATGACGGATATCTAAGTCCGTAGAAAGTCCAGTGTAGGGACGAATCCGGTTCAATACGCCGGTCTGATCCGCCAATACAGATTGAACTACATAATACGCATCATCCCCATCAAACGAAGCATAGGCAAAGGCCATGTACATCTGATAGCCCACCGATGCCAAAAACAACAACCAGAAAAGCAGACGCTCCGGATTTTGAACTGCAGCGCGCTGCTTTTGCCCGGCCTGCTTCCACAAACCGCGTTCCCGCAGAAACGTCCAGATAAATCCTGCTACAGCCAGCGCTGCCAGAACCGCAGTTGTCAGATACACCAGCAGGTTCATACCATAAACTTCTTTTACCATCACCGGCACAGCGATCAGCTGAAATACCGCCAGCTCGCTCAAAAAGCCCGCCAGATACAGGTTCAAAATCTTTTCTCTTTTCTGCCCCATTCCTTTTGTCCAAAGTCCGCCGATCCCCACCGGGGCAATTCCAAACACAAACAGACATCCCAATGCTTTCTGCAGCATATTTTCCTCTCATTTCTGCGCACGTTTTTTTGCGCATGCCGAGTTTGTGTCAAGCGCGCAGACACAAATCTCGCGATTGAAAAATTTTATTTTTCAATCTTTATTCCTCCCCATACCGCGGCGTCCTATCGTACCAGTCGTCCCAGATCGCAGGGTAATTGTAACTCATCGCCAGTGTCCTGATCTCATCAAATGCCTGTCCATAATTTTCCGGATGCAGTTCATTTTCACCGGTTGCAAAGCACTCCGTGATATACCGGCAAACATTTTTATGATAATGCATGTAATCCGCATAATTGTTCAGATTACAGATAATTTCCTCTTTTCCAAGAAAATTGAACACATGAACATTTTCATAGTTCAACAATCCTTCCGTCATATATTCCAGTCTGCCGATGACCGCCTCCAGCTCCTTTTCCCGCGTTACGTCGTTCCAGAACAGAATACTGTAGGGGGGATAAAAAATATAAAACTCCGTCTCTGGATGGGCTTCGATATACGGAAAAATATTTTTCTGCAGATTTTCTTCCACCGCATCCTTAAAATAATCCGCCGCCAGTGCTTCCTCTTCCCGCTTTTCCTCTGCTGCCTCGTAGTACATCAGCACGTTTGCCTTGTTATAATATTCATCCGTCCACCACGGCTTATACAGCTCCGCCCAGTCCGACGCATCCTTCCGATCCGCCAAAGGGCGCAGAATATAGTCCAGCAGCACATCCTTGTTCAACAGATATGGAACATCATTGAACACGTTATCATCATACAGATAATCCGTAACCGGAAACTTGGTTTCCTCCGGATCTGCAGAAAATGTGGACTGATCCACCGCCATGTACACAGCCGCGACCTGATCGCCTTTCGCGTCAAATACCAGCTGCATGATGTTGGACAGATCCTTCGGATAAGAACCGTTATAGGAAAGCTTCTGGGTTTTCATTCCCATCAGCTCCTCAAACCAGTCCGTGTTAAAGCTTGCAGTCATCGAGGAACCGATCAAAATGCCATCGTAATCCATATGCTTTGCCAATCCCGGATTCTGATTAACCTGGTTATCCACCAGATACGGGAACCACGCAAGGGGCTTATGATACTGAAAAAAAGGATCGACCCAGATCACCAGTGCCATACATCCTGCAAGTCCCGCCAGAAAAATGCCCAGAAAACCGGCAAGCCAGCGTTTCGGCTGCATTTTTTTCTGCTTTTTTTCTTTTCCTTCGTTTTCTTCCATTCTACTCCTCAATTTAAGCCAAACCGGCACCTTCTAAAACCGATAATACAAAAAGCTGCTTACACTGCTTAATGACACCACACACCAGATCATCAAAAATGCCGTCACGAACATCGTTTTTCCATTCGGTTCAAAGCTCTTTTCCCTCTCTCCCGCATTGCGTGCAAAAAAGACGAGCCAAAGCGCCACTGCCAAAAAACCAAAGCATAAGTACAGCTCGCTTCCCGGCAGACGATCCAGATGTAAAATCTTGATGACATACCAGAATTCTTCCAGATTGAACGCCTCTGTGATCTGAACCGCCGGAGCTGCAAAGCCACCGCCGATTAATCGTCCGATAAACTCTCCTGCCTGTGACAGATTTGCAGACCGGAACAGCATCCATGTAACGTTCAAAAACAGGAAGGTCAGGGCGACGCAAAGCACATGTTGGACTGCAGGAAATGCGCCGGATTTTTTCGTTCCACTTTGAACATGCACATCCACCCCACACTGCTGTCGTGGCTGCTTTAGCTGCCGTGGCTGCCTCCGCTGCCATGCCCGGGTAATCAGATACAGCGCACCATGCAGCGCTCCCCACAGGACAAAGTTCCAGCCTGCGCCGTGCCAGATTCCACTGATGAGAAATACCATAAATAAGTTCAAATACATCCGCGCTGTACCCTTCCGGTTGCCGCCCAGCGGAATGTATACATATTTTCTCAGGAAACGGTTCAACGTAATATGCCAGCGTTTCCAAAATTCAATGATGTTAGATGCCTTATAAGGGGAATCGAAGTTCACCGGAAGCTCCATGCCAAGCATATGCGCAATGCCCCGCCCCATATCGCAATAGCCGCTGAAATCGAAGTACAGCTGCAGCGTATAAAACAGCATCACCAGCCAGGCATCCGTGCCGGACAGCCCTGCCACATTTCCATAGCCTGCATCCACCGCCTTGCCGAAGGTATCCGCAAGCAGCACCTTTTTTGACAGTCCCAGCGCAAACAGATACAGTCCGCCTGCAAACTTTTCCCAATTCAGGCGCTGTCGACCGATTTGCCGATACTGCGGCAGCATTTCCTGCGCATTGACAATCGGCCCGGACGACACATATGGGAAAAAGGAAACGAACAGGACATATTCCCTCAGGCTGCAGACCCCGACCTCTCCTTTGTAAGCGTCTGCCAGAAATCCAATCTGCTGAAAGGTAAAAAAACTGATGCCAAGAGGCAATGCAAGCTGCAGAATCGGATCCTCCAGCCCTTTTCTCTGACTCCAGCCAGCCGATATTGCATTAAAATATTTAAAAAAGCAAAGTAATGCAAGATTTCCTGCAATTCCAATTCCTAACAGGACTTTTTTTCGGGCGTTGGCATGTCTCATCCCATACATCGGACACGCTGCAGCATCCCCGGGGACACACTCTATGGCGCGAAAAAAAGCATAATTCCATGCAATACTGCCCAGCAGCAGCAACAAATAATACGGACTCGCTGCTCCGTAAAACCACAGGGAAAAGGCAATCAGCCAGAGCTGCAAAAGCTTCTGGCGCTTTAGCCCCCAGAAGCCCAGCAGACACAGCGGAAAGAACAGCAGGATAAAAATATATGACTGAAATAACATACTCAGCTCTCCACTTCGATCACATGGTTTCGTTTTTCATAGCCTGCTGTGTTCAGCTTCCAGACACTGTTTCCAGCCTCATCCTCCGAACACTTCTCAAAGCCCAGCTCTCCGTAGAATTTCCGTACCATGTTGTTTTTCGCCGTCGGATAATAGTATCCGTAAATTTCTTCGATTCCTGCTTCCTGACACCGTTCAACAAGCTCATCCAGCATTGCAAGCTCCATATCCCGTTTCAGGACGCGGCAGCTCATCAGCCACAGGCGGATATGCGCGGCTTTCTCTTCCTTTTGGGCGATCACAACAGAAACAACGCCGTTATCCCCGAACTTATCCTCCAGCTTTCCATATAAGGTAATATATAAATCATCCGCCGCCATTTGTTCAATCTGTGCCTGTGTCATGCGCTGAGTCGTTAAATTGAACTGATTGCTCTTATTGGTCAGCTGTGCGATTCTTGCCATATAAACCGGTTCAAAGCTTCGGATCGTGGCTTTCATATCCAGGGATCTCAAATACTCTGTATAATCTGCAAAGGATGCCTGCGCCTTTTCACGCTTCAAATTCGCCTGATACATCTCATTTCGTTTTCGGTCATCCTCCGAAAGCGATGTCACTTCAAAATAGCCACCGCGATCCAGCACCCGGATATAATCCTCTGGCTTGCCGATTTCCGGCGCAGTCACACCAGGCGCCTGCTGCCGCACAATCTCCCGCTCTGCCGGATTATCATCTGCAAACACAAGGCTATCCGGCAAAATGTTCAGCTGATGCGCAATTTCCAGAATATTCCGGCTCTTCGGCTCCCAGTTTGCCGCAATGATCAGGAAATCCTCCGGCTTCAGCACCCCTGCCGGATGATTCAAGCCTGCAAGTGCATTTTCCTCTTCATTCTTGGATGCGACGTTCAACATCACGCCATAGTCTTTCAGTGACTTCACATAGGACTGAAATTCCGCATAAACCTGTCCCAGATTCGTTTCCTGTCCAATTTCCAGATTCTCCGGACCGTCATCCCCGACAATGCCTCCCCAAAGCGTATTATCCAGATCCAGCACCAGCGATTTTTTATTTTTTCCGTAAAGCGACTTCATGATATTCGCAACGTTGTGTGCCATCCACGGAATCGCCTTCAGGCACAAACTATACTTGTACATGTGCCAGAAAAACGGCGCAGACCATTCATCCAGACCATATGCCGCAGACTGATAGCAGATATCATTGATCAGGAAATTTTGATGCTCTGCCGCATAATCTGCAAACATCTGGTTCATCCGGTTCACATACCAGGTTCTGCCATGAAAATCCGCACCATCCTGATTTCCCATCAAACGGTAATAGGGAAGTTCAAAGTTGTCCTGAATGATCGGACAATGCCAGGTATCCGCCAGTTTCTCCCACATCACCTGAAAATGTTCAAATTCCGATCTGAGCTTGTCTTCCACCTGTTCCCGGGAATCCTTTACCTCCGGCAGACTGCGCAGGTTCCGAAAGCTCGTATGAATATAAACCAGATCCGGTCCAAACGCGTTCAATTCTTCATTGCCGAACATGGCATCTTCCCAGTACATTCCGTACTCCGATTCATAAAAGGTCGGTTCAATTCCCTGATTCAGCAAAAACAGCTCCAGAATCCGGATAATATCATGGGTCGTAGAGCCTCCCAGCACCGCGATCTTCTTCGGAATCCGCTGGGTGTTCTCCTCCAGCAGACGACGCTTCAAGCTCTTTGATTTTTTTAAAATATATTCACTGTCAAATGGATATTCCAGTTCGTGCAGCATAAGTGTGTTCCTTTCTGTGGTTCTGATACTCTTTATCATACTACCAATCCCTGCTTTTTAACAAGCAGGGATTGGTAACCGTCTAATTTTCAGGAATTTAACATGCATTTCTCGCCAAATCAATTACCAATATTATCTGTGAACTTCCTGAAAAATTAACTCTCGACGACTTTCAGGTTTAGTCCTGAAAGTCATCAGTGCTACGAACGCAATAAAGTTCTTTGCGTCAGTCTTGTTCCCTTTGCATGGATTTTCGTTACATCCTCCCATGTTTCCGCAAAAAGAACTGTACCAATCTGCTAAATAAATTTTCTTACTATTTTACTTTTTCGAATAAGCCATGTACATACAAAGCTAAACAGCAAAATACAGCAGATATAAACAGAGCATGCAAATATTCCGAATGTCCGATCTGCCAGCTGCAAATATAGCTTCAGGAATAGCTTCTGACCGATATGCTCCAGTAAGTATACGCCAAATGCACAGCTGCCCAGACATGCTATGATCCCGGCTCCTCTGATATTCGTATGCATTACAAAAAATCTGCGGACGCCAAGATAAACTGCACAAGACATCAGCGGAATCATAAGATTCAATACGGATTCATGATATTCCCCACTCATCTTTCTGTCAGCAATCACCATAACTGCAGCTGCTATCACACTCATTGCCAGACCAGCCGATAGCTTCCATCCGGACAGCTGTCGGCATTTTTCTGTACTAACTGCTTTTTCCAAAAAATATCCCAGCAAAACATAAAAAACATTATTCTGCAGTACAAAAAAACTCATCGGCATAGAATATCCCGTAAACTGTCCGACGATAGACATTCCGACTTTAATGATCAGCCCCAATCCCAGAAAATATTTCATGCAATCCAAATCCACATTTCTCGCAATTGCCCCAAGAAATGGAAGCATCATCAAAATTCCTATATATTCATACAGGTACCAGTAAGAAGCCTGAATCTCATTTTTCAGCAGCTTCTCCACAAATGCCATTGCTGAAAATGTATCCTGATTCCATGCAAAGCACTGCAGGCCATACATCAGCGCAGAAAAAGCAACTAATACTACAAGCATTCTGGAAATTCTCTTTTTAAAGATCACACTCCAGCTCTCGGCTTTTGGAATCAACAATGCGCCTGTGATCATCATAAATAATGGAACATTAATTCTGCAAATACAGGACAAAAGCAACGACACGGAAAACGTAAGAACACTATCCGTATTTGTATAATAGGTATAATATAGATCCGAATGATTCAGGACGACCATCACTACCGCTATGATCCGCAGCATTTCGATATGAAGCTTTCTATTCACACTGTTCTCCTTTATTTTTACGCTGGATTCATCCTATCTGTAATTGTTATCTGATGTTCATTCCGTTGTCGTAACCATATCTTTTCCATAAAAGCTTCCGACAACTCTATTGGTAAATGCTTCCGGATTTTTAATGACCGGCATATGCATCAATGGTCCCTGCTCCGGATTTGTCGGACACAGATATGCTTCTTTAATGGAATCATCCCGCAATATTCTTTCCTGGGATTCCATTTGTTCCTTAAAATCTGCTGCCTGACCGCTTGCAATATAACTGTAGGAGCTGTAAAATAACGAATCCTTCAGATTTCCCCTAAATACCAGACACAAAACCAGGCAAACAAATACAGCCGGAACCGTGATACATTTATGATAAATTTCTCTTCTTTTCAGGATATGACGCAATTCCAGTTTCTGCAAGAGCCAGCCCTCTACATAGATAACGGAGGAAAACGACGTTAAAATAAACGTCAGATATTCCATCGTTCCAGGTCCTCCGGACACCTCCGTTGCTGCATAGAGCTCCGGTGCATACATTGCCGCATACACCCCAAACATATAGCCAACCCATAATACCGGATATTTAAACTGAAAGTTCAATTTTGCTTCTGAAAGACATTCCCATGCTACGACTGCCACAAAGAATAACAGCACGACTAAAAGTGAAGTCTCCCTCCCATAATTTACTACATTTACAGCCCCCTGCCACAACGCTTCTACAATCGTGAAAGCTGCTTTTCCTACGCTGAAGCCCATCTGCTCTCCGCCTACTCTGGCTGCATTTCCGGGTGCTGTAACCTGAAAGTACAAAGCGATCATTCCGGCAAATGTCGGGAATGCAAATACCCCTGCACGCTTTTTATTTTTCACGATCACAAACATCAATACATAACTAAATAAAACCAGAAATGCCGAATAATAGCTGCTCCCTCCGATTGCGATCATTCCCAAAACAGAAAAGATAATATATCTGAATTTGTCCGTTCTTAAATATTTCAGTAAAAATCCAATCAAAAGCATTGCCAAAACATGGGGCATCATATAGTGGATTACTCCAACATACCAGTACATACCGATTCCGGAGCTTGGAATCCATTGATAAAACATCAGCAGGATCAATAATGTGACTACTCCGCCTTCATACCATTTTAAGCCAAAATAGTTTGTAAAAACCTCATGTACCATATAATAAGTGGCTGCAATCATTGCCAGTGTCCAGAACACAGGTACGATCCAAAAACTTCTGTATACAAAGACCTCCGGCATCAGCGTAAATATAAAAACACTGAACCAGTCTCCATTCCAGACCTGGCACATCTGCTTTGTCGTTTCCAGACCTGTCCGAAGCACTTCGATCACAGAATGCGTATGAAGCCACGTCTGATGGCTTGCTGCAGAATATCCGTAGTCGTCCCCCGAAGGTCTGGCAATAAACGCCAATAACCAGTTGGGTACCATCGACGCAAAAAACGCGATTCCCACAGCTGCTGCTATTTTCTTTATACTAATCCATTCTGCCAGTTTCTTCACCGTAAAAGCCTCCGTTTTTTCTGTCTTTTCAGTTTCTTCTGCGCAATTCTCTACGCTATCATCAGATTATTCCGTCTCGCTCTCGATTAATATTACACTGTTTTTGCGATAATAAGAGCTCATCCGGACATTTTTCCAGTTATTCGTATCCGCCTCGATATCCTCGTAAAACAGAAGATACGGCTTATTTTGAAATTCTTTCAGCTCCGCATTTTCGATCGAAGCATCCTCTAAAATTGCTACTCTTTCCTGTTCCTGCGCCCGATAAGCCTGTGCTTCGCCGTTTAACAACGATTTTGCTGCTGAAACACTGGTAAATGCATCCGGCGTCACACCTGCTACAATCAGAAAACAAAATACCGCCCCTGCCGCTGATGCGATATGCCAAAGTTGAATGTCTTTTTCTTCTACTTTCTTCCCGGAACCATATTTTTTCCAGTACCATCCATATAAATATACCAGATTCAACATAATCAGAATCAGATAGGGCAGAAAAATTACATTATAAATTCGCCCGGCTCCCGGACCGCCTCCTGCATAAATACTCTCGGTGAACATAGACGCTAACACGCAATAGCTCCAAAGCGGCACAAGCACCGGAAACCGGAAAGAAAAATTTCCCTTATATTCCTGAACTGCATGAATCGCAAACGGAGCTATCAGGATGACAAATAAAATAATCTTCCAGTCCGTCCACTGCCCCAATACATAATCCAGGCAATAATAAAAAGACTGCAGCACGGAACGAATCAATCCCGGTCTGTAAGAAAATTCTTCCTGACGAACCCAGTTTCCAGGCGCCGCCACATTCAATCCAAAGGAAATTCCCCAGAATACTGCGATTTTCAGCACTTGTCCCATCAGCTTCTTTTTATGGCATAAAGTTCTCGCCAACGCCAGACGCTGGGCCTGGCCGCCTGACAGACGCACACCGCCGCCGCCCACGAAGGTCTCTGTCCCCTGCTCCATCGCTTCCACTTCTTCATCAAAGCAGACAGCCTTCAGATAGGTTCTGGCATCTTTCTGATCGCCCATCAGAATATTCTGCTCCACCGTATCGTTAAATAGCTCCGGATCATGACCCAGGTATCCGATCAGCTCTGCACGCTTCGCAGCTGTTTCTTCCTGTAGCTCTTCTCCATTCCATGTGATGCTGCCATCATAAGGGTATTCGCATAAAAATACTTTGCCTAAGGTGGACTTTCCACATGCAACGGGGCCAGTGATACCGATGATCTGTCCTGGTTTTGCTGAAAATGAAATATCATCGAAGATCCGTCTGCTATCTGGATAAGAAAAGCCCATATGGGACACTGTCAAACCAGACTGTGACATCCCAGACACTTTCTGATTTTCATGCTCCGAGTCTTCCATGATGCCACGCTTCATTTCCACCTTCATCAGCGGCTTGATCCGTTTCCAGGACACCTGTGCCTTATGCACCGCATTAAATAATTTCGCTGCACTGGAGGACTTCGTGGAAAGCTTGGTAAAGCAGGAAATAAACGTGGTAAACGCTGCGATATCCCATGCTCGCCAGCCCACACCCAGTACATTTTTTCCGCCAAAATACAGGATAAACAAAACACCTGTCATAGATACCACTTTATAGATCGGAGGCATGGAAGAATTCCAGATATTTGCACGGACTGCAGCACGCTCATACGCAGAAAGATTTTCCTCATAAGCCTCTTTCCGCTCCTGTTCCCGCCCAAACACCCGGTAGGTGATTGCATTGGAAGCCCGGTCTAAGGTAGCATCGCTTAATACTCCGGACTGTTTCTTGTAAGCGGCACCCGTTTTCTGGATCACCACTTTCATCTTCTCCGCTATAAAATAGGAGATTGGAGGGAAGATCATACTCAAAAGCGCCAATTTCCAGTCATAGAAAAGCAGCATTCCCGCATAGGCCATCAGAGCAACGCCCGTATCAAAGATTTCTGTCGTGAATTTCCTCATGCCTTCCGCACAGTCATCCACATCCAGGATTGCTTTCGTCATTACATTTCCCACGCCCTCTTCCTGAAGCTCCGTCCGACTTTTGCGGATCAGACTTCCAAAGAGCACCTGCTTCATGCTTCGGTTTACATTGTTAGCAAACCGCCGCACGTAGAAACGCTTCAAATATCGGGAGCTCTGCACCACTGTAATAGAAATCATATAAACCAGTACCAGAACTGCCATGTCAGAAAATACCTTCGATCCGCCTAAGATATCGATCAGACATCCAGCCATCTTTCCCTCAAACCATGGTCCCGCAAGCAGTCCCAGGTTGTAGATCAGGCCAGATACAGTAATCAATACCAAAATTTTCCATTCTGCCTTAAAATACGTGCTGATCCGGTCATACATGATTCTCACCTGTCTGCTCTACAACTCTGGCCACATCCACAAAGCCCGCCTGCCGTTGCCGTTTAGACTTCCAATACAATGTGTCTAATGTCTTACAAAACGCCTCTTTTTCCTCTTTTGGCAATTCAGAAAGCAGCCACTCATAGAAAATCCCCTCAATCTTCGCCTTAGAATTTTTCAGACACTCTGCTTTCTCCGTGGCATACAGAAGCTGGCTTCTGCCATCCGCCGGATTCGGCTTCCGCACCAGATAGCCCTTGCTCTCCAGACTTGCCGCCCGTCTGGCCGCCGCTCCTTTATCAATCTGAAGGCTTTCCCGCACCGCTGTCTGCGTGATCCCCGGATTGTGCCGCACCAGATGGATGAAATCAAACTCCGCCGTTCCGATTCCCTCTTCCTTCATGGTCTGAACAGTAAATTTGGCTACTTCTCTGGCGATCTTCGTAATTTTTCTTCCTGTCTCGTCCATACGTCTCCTCTCTGATAACCATTCAGCGTATCCACACAGCGAATGTAAGGGTTCGCTGAACGCAAAATAGTTGTACATACATCCAATTGGATGATAGTACAACTATTTTTATCTGTCAAGGCAATCCAAAATGCTGGTTGAACTTTCTGGCACTTATGCTATGATAAATTTAGGTAACTATGAATGCACTGAACCATTACAAATTTTGATTTTACTTGGTTATGAGAGGATATAAAAAATGATTCCACAACAGGAAATTTTGCTTCTGGCTATGAAAGCCGGGCAGATTCAATTGGAAAATGGCGCAGAAATCTTCCGTGTAGAGGATACCATCATGCACATCTGCCGTTCTTATGGTCTTCATTCTGTCAACACCTTCGTTCTCAGCAACGGGATCTTTATCAGTTGTGGGGACGAGCAGGAGCCACAATTTGCCAAGGTGCTGCAGATTCCGGTCAATCATACCAATCTGCGTCGGGTGGCAGAGGTCAACCAACTTTCCAGGCGGATTGAAAAAGAAAAGCTGGAACCGGAAGAGGCCCGGCGGGAACTGAAGCGGATCGAAGAACAACCAGGCTTTCCTGCTGCCCTCCAGATCGCGGTTGCCGGGATTTCCGGAGCCTGCTTTGGTGTCATGTTTGGCGGATCTGCAAGAGATTTTCTTTGTTCTCTCTTTATTGGAGCACTTTACCAGGTCTATTGCCTGTATCTCGGTGCTCCTCATTTTAGCCAGATCGTCCGGAATATTTTAGGCAGCGCCTGGATCACCTTTTTATGTATTCTCTGTTACCGTTTTGGACCTGGACAAAATTTTGATGCCATGATCATCGGCGGCATTATCTTGATGGTACCTGGAGTGGCATTTACCAATGCCATCCGCGATATGGCCGATGGCGACTATATCTCCGGATCTGTCCGCATGATGGACGCTGTTCTTGTATTTTTCTGTATTGCCATCGGGGTCGGTCTTGTCATCGCACTATATGGCACACTAACTGGCACCCCGCTGTTGCCATAAGATGTACTTTCGAATTTTTTGCAAATAAAAATGCAGAAAAAGCTGCGAAAATGTATGCGCTTAATCAGGAGGAAAACATATGTTGCACTTACTTATTCAAACA
>ERZ773218.2469-NODE-2469-length-14295-cov-2.858778_pt1 | contig 14295 bp, 10 predicted proteins | sample MGYA00580527_ERZ773218 | MGnify/ENA primary metagenome ERZ773218 (study PRJEB29015, sample SAMEA2737763) | human gut metagenome | biome: human gut; feature: human-associated habitat; material: faeces | place: China | collected 2012 ...
GTATATCAAAAATCCATCTCGAAATTCTTCGTTCAGAAGATTCCGAGAGTACATTTTAATAAACATCAGTTTCGCATATTTATATGACAAAAACAAGTCACATATTCATGCATAAAATATGACATTATAATAATGATTTTAGAATGTCATACATTATAACAGTACACAATATTTTGTTTAATGTCAATCACATATTTTTGCAATGCTTATTTACAAAATACTCTGTGGTATAAATTTTATCTTCTATATTTAATGCAATATTATAACTCCCGTTTTTTATCCTGTCTAACGGCACATTTACATAGTATTTCTGCTTTATAAATATCTGACTTTTCTGCTCCGTATCTGAGAAATCCTGCTCATATGTTCCATTTTCATTGTAGAGATACACCTTTTTTACCAAGTGATCCCTGCCGTATATCTGCAATAGGTCTCCGACTATACGAACAATGACAGGAAGTCCGTTTTCAAAACACTCCACATCATCACTTTCTTCATACTCATTTATGGCAATGGCATTGCTGAGATTTTCAAAATTTCCCTCTTTATATGTTGGAGCTTTAAGTTCCCCTACAATTATATCTCCGTCACCGCAAACAGATTTCGATAATTCTTTTGCATCAAATTTCATCTCGCTTCCACTAAAGAAATCCTTTTTACAGGATATTTCTTTTACACATTTACCTGTCTGATAGTCATATTTATATATTTTTGCCCTGCAGCCGTCAATCTCCTCTTTCAGATTTCCACACATCGCATATATATAATCTCCGTCATCAGTCACAAATGCGTTCGAGCGTGTGATACTTAAAGCAGTCGGCACTCTTTTTTCCTTTGACACTGTTCCCTTTTTTTCATCTATATTTAATATAAGTACATTTGAGCCCTCTATCTTATCAAAATATCTTACGGGTCTTCGATTAGCCGTATGGTTGTCAAATAAGATAATCTTATATTTCCCTGCATCACTGTCATAATCTAAAAGTGAAACCGCATGCTGCTGAAAAAACCATTCCATACTCTCTGCCGGTCTTAATACCTTATCCTTTTGTGCTGTATTCTTATAAAATTTTGGATTTGCAATAATCCATACAAGTTCATTATCTTTAAGACTTATCTTCGCTATCGTGTGTATATTTCTCATTGATACTATGACGCAGTCCTCTTCAGCTATGTAGTCAAATGAATTTATATGTGCCCAGTCACTTCTCGTAACATATGTATCATCAAACAGCTCATTCACATTTATGCTTCTTAGCACATTTCCCGTTTCCGCATCTATTTCAATTATCATGTTTTCTGCAAATGAATCATTTATCGAACTTGATGCTATAAGATAATTTCCTGTATTTTTTTCTCTCACTGCCCAATGATGAAATCCGTTTGGATGAAGAAATGTCTTATAAACACGGCCCATATAGTCCATCTCGTGCATCACCACAGAATGTGCATTTCCGTAATTAGGCTGACGCATATATTTTTCAGCATATAAAAATCTTCCATTGCCAAGCTCATGTATGCCATAAGGATGCGACGGTCTTCCAAGTATAAATCGGACATTTCCATTTTCATCAAAGGCATAAGTTGAACCGCTGTAACCGCCTGTCACAAGCATAAATCTGTCGTCTTTTTCATCCGTCTGCCCCGTCACATTTACATTCGTTTCGAGTTTTCCTCTAAGTTTAGGCGTATGTATCATTATCTTGTTCATATCAAGCACATTTTTGTCAGCATCTAAAAGATACACCTGAACAAGGTTATAAGCATTTTCATAAAGACCTATTATCGGAACTCTGTGTCTTGTTGTGTATGTCTCATCACACACCGTATAATCTTTAGAGCCACGAATCCCTTTTATCACATATCTCACCATACATTGCATCTCAGTGTTAAAAAGCAGCACTGCCGTCAACAACGATATTTTATAAGGATTTAATATCAAAAGAGCATTTTTGAAACTGTAAATGTCATTGTCTAAAATGTGCTTTATCGCCAGTTCTTTTTTATAAGTCTGCACCGCCATAGACTGTTGAACATTTTCAATATTTGTATCATATCCGTATTTTTCTTGATTTTCTGAAAGCTGTTCTTTTTCAGCCATCTGTGAAAAAACTTCTTCATTGATTATAAATGTATTAAATAATTTCTTTTTTATCACATTGCTTAACTGACTCTTAATATTCATTCCGGTGACTCCTTTTTATTTTTATGTACTCTCAAATTCTTCTGAACTAAAAATTCTGGTAGTTCATTTTGTTATCATATAATAATGCTTTAACTGCATGATATGGCTTAAATTCCTATATCACAAAAAAGTGCATTTTTCTACATATAAATCATGTACCTGCCAAGATTAAATATATAATAAAGATAATTCGTGTCACCGGGACGAAAATTTCGTGTCAGTTTTGTTTTATTTTTGTGTCAGTTTTGTTTTACCAATCAACTCCATACCGACTAAGCTCCACCCTGCCATCTTCAACCTTTATGCCGTCAGCTTCGAGTCTTTTTTTCTGTTCGTTTTCACCGCCGAACGCAAATGCTCCCGAAAGTTCCCCCTTAGAATTTACCACACGGAAGCACGGTATATTCTCCGGGTCTGGATTTTTGTGCAGGGCATTGCCGACGGCTCTTGACATTTTAGGATTGCCAGCCATAGCCGCAACCTGCCCGTAAGTTGCAACTTTTCCTGCGGGGATTTTTTTAACCGCCTCGTAAATCCTCTTAGTGGGACTGTCAGTCACTATCTCATAGCTTTCCGTAATCATCCTTTTAATATCCTTGTCAGGAATTGAGCCGTCAAGAATGATAGTGTTCCAGTTTTCCTTATTCTGATGCCACCCCGGAATAACAGACTCAAAAGCATCTCTCCAAAAGTCACGCCACTCATCATTTACCTTTACATTAAGGTTGATGAAGCCGTTTCTTTCATATGTCCATAAAAAAACCTTTTTACTTCCTTTTACACGCACAAGCTGCCAGTTTTCATCGTGAAACGGAGCACTCTGGTAAGTGTTTGGAAATGAAAGTCCGAAGTTTAATGCTTCTTCTCTTGTTGTCATTGTTCGTTCTCCTCTCGTCCATATACCCCTCATCTTTCCACCTATTTTCACTACCCAATCAGTCCTCTATCCATATACTCTGCTATCTGCTCAGCAAAATAAGTAAGATATATGCTTGAACCAGCTCTGTAGGTTGCTGCTGCCATCTCACACACTATCTTTTCCTCGTCTATGCAGCCTGCTTTTGCAGCCGCTTTTACCATAGCATACTCTCCGCTCACACTGTATGTTGCCACAGGCACATCCACTATATCAACAACTTCCCTCACTATGTCAAGATAACTCATTGCAGGTTTTACCATAATGATGTCCGCTCCTTCTTCAACATCCTGCAATGCTTCTTTTATGCCCTCTTTTCTGTTATGATAATCCATCTGATAAGATTTTCTGTCACCAAAAGACGGTGCTGAGCCTGCAGCATCCCTAAACGGTGAATAAAATGATGATGCATATTTCACGGCATATGACATTATCGATGTGTTGGTAAATCCATTCTCATCGAGTGCATTTCTGATAGCGAGCACTCTTCCGTCCATCATATCTGACGGTGCAACCATATCCGCACCGGCTTTTACATGAGAAACCGCTGTCTTTGCCAAAAGTTCAAGTGTGGAATCATTGTCTACATCATGACCGCAGAGCAGTCCGCAATGACCGTGTGAAGTATATTCGCACATACACACATCTGTTATAAAATACATATCTGAAAAATCTTTTTTTGCAGCTCTTAAAGCTCTCTGCACGATTCCATCATCATCATAAGCACCACTTCCGACTTCGTCTTTTACATCAGGTATGCCAAACAGGATAACACTTTTAACACCTGCTTTTTTAAGACTTTCAAGTTTCTCGGACATTCTGTCTATACTATAACGGAACTGTCCCTCCATAGACGGGATTTCCTCTACTATATTCTCTCCTTCTCTTACAAACATAGGATAAACAAGCGATGACTTATCCATTCTTGTTTCCCTCACCATCTTCCTTAATATCTCATTTTGTCTTAATCTTCTTGCTCTCTGTATCATATTTGCCCTCTTTTCTTTATATCTGTTTTTCTCACAAAATTTGTTATTTAAAATATAATGTTGAGTACAAAAATTATTTTTCCCTCTGCATCAATAATATTTAACCATTAAATCAACAATATTACTGTATTTTTTCAATTATTTCCACAAAATCCTGAAATTCCTGTGCATTACTCTTTTCCTTTATGTCAAAAATCATCTTATGAACAGCCGCATCCAGTGATTTTTTCTCAGCATTTTCTTTGATATATGCCATAAATCTATCTATTTTTTCACGGTTTGCCCTAAATATCTCATTTTTGAGATATTCCTGCTCATATTCTCTTATTATCTCTTTTGCATCGCACAAATAACTTTTCTTTAATTCATTGTTTTTTGCGGCAAGCCTATCCATATCTTCCATTGAATATCTCGCCACACCCTGTATTTCCTCTATATCAGGCGATATGTCAAACGGAACTGCAAGGTCGATAAACACAACTTTATTTTTGTGCTCCTTTTCCTCAAAATGCTTTCTTGTGACAGTATAATGCGGACTTGATGTTGCACTTATTATAACATCCATCTTTTCCATATGTTCATATCTGTCTTTGTAATCTATTATATTGCATCTCGCATTTTTCTCTGGAATGTGGTTTCTTGCGGTTACATAAACATTTGCTCCCTCTATATCAAGTGCATCCAGCATAACTATATTTCCGATTTTTCCGGACGCACCTATTATCATAATGTTTTTTCCGGATAATGTACCAAATTTCTCGCCCGCCTGCTTTAGTGCAAGACTTGCAGTCGATACGGAAGTCTTTGACATAGGTGTGTCTGTCTTTACTTTCTTTGCCGCCGCCATCGCTGCCTGAAAAAGTGAGTGAAACAAATTTCCTATATATCCTTTTTTGTCACTTGCAAGATAAGCATTTTTTACCTGTCCCAAAATCTGGTCTTCACCAAGCACAACAGAGTCAAGACCTGCCGCCACCATAAAAAGATGATGAACCGCCTTTTTTTCTTCGTATCTTAATATTACATCCTGAATTTCTGAATTTTCTGAAACTCCGGCTTCTTCTAAAAGTACCTGCTGCATAAAAAGCACCGCTGTCTCCGTTTTTTCCCGGACTTCGCAATAAAGTTCCGTTCTGTTGCAGGTTGCAAGAAGTACCGCTTCATTTATATAAGGCGAACTTATAAGCCTTTCCATTATCCTCGCCTTTGCATCATCATCAAATGCAAACAGACCTCTTATCTTTGTATCTGCGGTCTTATGACTAACGCAAAGTAATTGTATGCTCATAAACTGATAACCTCACAAGTCCTCTCGATATCCTCTTTTGTATGTGCGACTGATACAAACATTGCTTCAAACTGTGCAGGTGCAACATAAATCCCATTGTCGAGCATTTTCCAGAAATATTCTGTATATGCGTTTGTATCAGATGTAAGTGCACTATCATAATCATCCACGACCTCACCTGTCTGGAACGCAGATAAAAGCGAACCTATCTGATTTACATGGAGAGGAATGTTTTTCTCTTTTGCCATCTTTCTGTACGCATCTGCAAGTTTTTTTGCACTCTCATCTATCTGTTTATAGTATTCAGGATGTGCTTTTAAAATCTTAAGAGTTTCAATTCCTGCCATTGTCGCAATAGGATTTCCTGACAATGTACCAGCCTGATAAACCGGTCCTGTCGGAGAAACCCTGTCCATTATCTCTTTTTTTCCGCCATATGCAGCGATAGGCATACCACCGCCGACAATCTTGCCGAGCGTAGTCATGTCCGGCTTAACACCAAAATAATCCTGTGCTCCGCCAAATTTAAGCCTGAATCCTGTTATAACCTCGTCAAATATAAGAACCGTTTCATATTTTAATGTAATATCACGAAGAAATTTTAAAAATCCCTTTTTGGGAGGAACAACACCCATATTGGCGGCTACAGGCTCAACTATGATTGCGGCAACATTTTCACCATACTGCTCCATAAGTTCTCTTACGGAGTCCTCGTTATTGTACTCTGCAACAAGAGTGTTCTGCGTATAAGAAGCCGGAACTCCCGCACTATCAGGAACAGCAGTCGTAAGAGCCGCCGAACCAGCTTTCACAAGAAGCCCGTCAGAGTGACCGTGATAATTTCCCCTGAATTTTATTATCATATCTCTGCCCGTATAGCCTCTTGCAGTACGAATGGCACTCATCGTAGCTTCAGTACCCGAATTTACAAGCCTTACTTTCTCAATAGATGGCATTGCATCAGTTATAAGTTCAGCAAGCTCCAATTCTTTTTTAGTGGGAGCACCAAAAGTAAGACCGTCAACACAGGCTTTTTTTACCGCTTCGATAACCTGTGGATGTGCATGACCTAAAATTCCCGGTCCCCACGAACATACATAATCAATAAATTCATTGCCATCCACATCGTAAATGTGGTCGGCATTAGCACTTTTTATAAAAAGAGGTGAACCTCCGACACTGCCAAATGCTCTCACCGGACTATTAACACCACCGGGAATCTTCTCAAGCGACTTCTCAAACAAAACCTTAGAATTTTCCATATTCGACCTTATATTCATCTTAAAAAGCACCTCCATATCTATATTTACAAATATTAATCTTAATAATACCTATATAAATTCTATATATCTATATAGTATAATTAATTATTCTTCTAAATCTATATTGTGAAACTATCTTTATCTTAAATTATAATATCTATTTTAAAACTATCTTTACCTGTAATAGATTGTACGGTAACTGTATAATCATCACAGCCTACCCTTGTTTTTCAACATCCCTTACAATAACATCCACAATACCTCTTGCATCAAACTCCTCTGCAACAAGTTTCACCCTCAGTCCTGCCTCCTCGCAGTCCCTCTTTGTCACCGGACCTATCGCAACGATATTGTCATGCTCACAACCTGCCATATCCCTTAATGCTCTTGCACCTGAGCCGCTTGTCACGACAATATAATCAACATCAGGACATATCCTTTTTACTTCGTCAGCACGCCTTTCGTCCTGAATTGTCTCGTAAATGCAGATTTTATCAAACTCAACCGACATATCACTAAATTTATCCTCGATAAAGTTTTTGCCCTGCTTTCCTCTTACAATAAGTATTTTATCCTTATCTGTCAATTCTTTTGACAATTCCTCCGCCAATATTTTTGATGTAAATTTTGATGGTATAAAATCCGCATATAAACCATATTTTTCGAGTGCTTTCTTTGTTGATGTACCCACTACGGCAAATCTGGCATTTGCAAGTTTTCGTATATCTACTCTTAAATCTCTCAGCCTGTCAAAGAAAATATTTACACCATTTGCACTTGTAAAGATAAACCATGAATATTTTTCAAGATTATTAAATATATCATCACAATCACTGTAATCAGGTATTGTCTCAACAAGGCTTATCGCAATCGTCTCACCGCCGTACTGCTCAAATTCTTTTTCAAGACTGTCCGCCATATTCCTTGAACCTGTTACAAGTATCCGCTTTCCGCTAAGCACTTTTTTTTCATTTTTGCTCTGCCACTCACATATCTGTTTTCCGACTCCGACAACATCACCGACCACTATTATTGCCGGTGCTTCTATATTATTTTTTCGGACCTCGTCCTTAATAGTAAGCAGATTTCCATATACAGTCCTCTGTTTTGCCGTCATTCCTTTTGATATAACAGCCACGGGGGTTTCTCCGTTCTTTCCGTTTTTGATAAGTTTTTCACAGATATTTCCAAGACTTCTAAGTCCCATCAGAAATACAAGAGTTCCCTCCTCTTTTGCAATAACAGAAAAATCAAGAGCTTCTGATGGCTTTGCAGGATGTTCATGCCCCGTAATAATATGAACCGATGAAGCAGCCCCCCGATGCGTTACCGGAATACCTGCACTTGCCGGAACACTGTACGAAGAAGAAATTCCTGACACGATTTCATAGCTTATCCCCGCTTTTTTAAGTGCTAAAGCCTCCTCGCCTCCTCTACCAAAAATAAAGGGGTCACCCCCCTTAAGACGCACAACATATTTTCCGCTCAAAGCAAGATTTACGAGAAGTTCGTTTATCTCAGGCTGTTTTTTATAAATCGTATCAGCCCTTTTTCCAACATAGATAAGCTCTGCATCCATCTTCGCTTCATTTAATATTGACGGTGAGATAAGTGCATCATATACGATAACATCCGCCTTTTTAATACATCTTAGAGCCTCGATACTCAGATAATCCCTCTTTCCCGGACCTGCACCGACAAGAGAAACCATTCCTTTATTACCAGATTTCAAAACATCAACAAGCCTTTTTGCAAGACTAACGGCAAACTTTAAATCCGTATTATCGGCATTGACAGGCTTAGAGATTTTTTCCCACTGTTCATCCGTTTTTTCATTTATAACAGCATACTTTGGAGTTTTTCCATCATAAGCATACATTCCCCTGAAATTAAAACCGTGCTCATCCACCGTACAATGAGCACCGCATGGTGCATTACAGCTTCCGTCAAGACATTTTAAAAATTCACGCTCAGCTTCAAGACATATCCTTGCCTTTCTGTCATCAAGTGCCGCCATAACATCTTTTAAATCACCATTTCTGCACTCGATTGCAAGAATCCCCTGCCCTGCCGCAGATATAAATTTCTCCTCGTCAGGGTATATATAATCAAGCTCCTTATCATTGTCAAGACCAAGCCTTTTTAAACCTGCCGCCGCAAGAATAATCGCATCATACTCACCTGATTTTAATTTATCTATCCTCGTTCCGACATTGCCCCTCAGTGATTTTATCGTAACATCCGGGGATATCTGCTTTATCTGGATTTCTCTCCTCAAGCTGCTTGTTCCGATGATACTGCCTGCACCGATTTTTTTTGTTTCTTTCCTTTTTAGAATAACATCCCTGTTGTCATCCCTTAAAAGAACCGCCCCAAGACAAAGCCCATCCGCAAGTTCCATAGGCACATCCTTTGCACTATGAACGGCAATATCTATGGTTTTGTCGAGCAGCTTTTCCTCAATCTCTTTTGTAAAACCACCTTTTCCGCCAATCTCACCGAGCGGCTTATCAAGAACCTTATCACCATGCGTAACCACATGGACAATCTCAATTTTTTCATTCGGAAAATATTTTAAGATCTGAGTTTTGACAAGCTCTGTCTGAATTAAAGCAAGTTTACTTTTCCTTGTTCCTATCCTAATCATACTGACCTCGTTTCTATGTATATCGGATTTGTTTGATGCAATGTGCAAAACAGATAACAATAATGCAATCCACAGCGGCATCATTCGTTTTTAATTATAATACATCCTATATAACCCAGTGGTCAAGTATGCTTTAAAACAGGTCGGTATAATTTAATTGATATACAATATTTTTCTGTAAAGAAAACATCGTCACGCTTGACAAACAACAAGCATGACGATGCTATCCCATCATATTTAATTTATCTTTCCAACCATTGTTTTATAGTTTATTCATCTGCATTTACAGCTTTTGCTATTAAAGCTATATCCATTCCCATGCCATATAACTTTTTTAAAATTTGATTTTATTCCCTCCATTAAAAATATTTTGTATTATCTTTCTCCATTCATCATTAATATCTTCCCATTTATCCCAATTTTCATTAATGTAACAATATGCCTTGTATGGTTTATCTGATTTAGGCGGCTCATATCCTAACACATCCTCAATACAATTCTCCAATACAAATAAATGACTATTATTATCTAAAGCTTGTCTTATATGCTCATTGAATTTCTCTGCCCCTTTTTTTCCTTGATCTTTATCATGCATTACATAAACATCAATCTTCATTGCCTTTAAATATTTTATTAATGAAATAATAACTGCTTTTCCTCTTGCTCTTAAAAAATACCAATCTGATAAAATTTCACTCTTCATATTTTCAGGTAATCTACTAATAGTTTCTGACAATACCACTTGTTCAGTGTCCCCTTCTATTATCAATACCTTTTTAACAAAAAAGCATTTTGCTATTACATCTTCAACTCTTAAAAGCATCTTTATATAACTTTTGTCATTTTCCTGCAACTCCAAAAACTCTTTTGTAATATTAAATGGTACACTTTCTACCGTTAATTCTGTATTTCCCTCTAAGTTATATGTAGTAAGCGATAATCTGTTCAATGTTTGTCTTGGTTTTTTATTCAAATCAATCATATACGGCGAATGTGTAGTGCAAACAATCTGATTATTTCCTGATTCAGCCAAGCTGTATATAGTATCTCGCATTTTACTTATTGCATTTGGATGCAAATATATTTCAGGTTCCTCAAATCCTATTATAAGTTGTCTTTCCTGAGTTGTATCCTTTTTATTATCACGCAAAGCCTTATATCTAAGTAATGCAAATACCGCTGAGCGAATCAAGCCTGTTCCTTGTAAATTAGATGGAGTAGAAACATTGCTATTCATTTGAATATCAAATCCTGGTTTTATCACTTTGTCAGCATCGCTTAAATTTGCCCTAGCACTTATTCCTGTATGCGGAAAAACATCTGAAATAATACCATTTATTTCCCCTATCATTTTTGACACTTCCGTACTTTTATCAGACGGATCTAATTCCTTGGCAAGCTTATCCAAATACTCCTGTGCCATTCTATAATTTTCTGATTTTTCACGAACTTCACTAAATAATTCATTTAAAGTTTTCTGTAATGTTCCTGATGCTCCGGAAATTTCTTCTTCACTATCTTGAGCTGGTATTAATAAATATTTAGGTAACTTACTCAATACATTTTGAGGAATGCCGCCTGGATTTTCAACCCAATGTTCATTATTATCATCAATATCATATATACATTCTATTACATCAAATAATTTCTTTTCCTTTGCAGTTAATTTTTTTTCATATTGTATCGCTTTAATATCATCCGTAAGTTCATCTTCTGAAAGCCCGGCATCTAAATAATCTTGAATGCATTTACAATCTTGAAACTCACTTTTTAATGTTTTAACTTTCTCATAAGTCTCTATCTTTACCTTTCCATCCACCGGGTATGTCTTCCTATATACAAATTTCAGTCCTGTATCCAATGGATCATTTTCATCTAGTTCATACTTCAATAAACGTCCTTTGAAACCTCTCCAGGAATTAGCTTCTTTAGGTATTCTTCGAAATTCAGCAGTTAAAACTATATTTTCAACTGCTATTTTTCTTTCTCCATTTTCTTCTACTGCATAAAACTCATCTGTCGGAATACCTGTATTTGCTCCCAGCAAATAATTTAAAGCATACAAAATGCTGCTTTTTCCAACATTGTTTTCTCCGATTAAAAATGTAGAATCTGAAAATATAATTTTTGTTTTTAAATGTTTTCTAAAACCTTCTATAAGTAATGAATATAATTGCATATTAATTAATCCTCCTAAATTTTATTTTAATATTTTATTTAACATATAATTTTATTTAAATATGTTTTAACGCATCTAAATGCTGATAAACATATCAACATCAATTTTTTACTCTAGTACATACTTTCAGCCATCTTAAGCAGCTCACTTTCAGCCATATCATCGTCCGTACCAATGGTATTTATATATTTATCATCATTCCATTGCAATGTTCTCTCCCCCTGTTCTTCATATATATAACCCACATAACCGGCAATACTTACTTTTCTGCCATCTATATCCCTTCCTGAATATCTGGCATCTTTTAAAATTTTATTTTTTGAATAAAATAAATACTTCTTATTTTTAGTCCATTTTATATAACTAAAGTCATCATCAGTATTTTGTTCACTTATCTTATATATTTCAGGTACATAATCCGGAAAATCTTTTTTTCTTTTTTTAGCTTTATCTGCTCCATTTTCTTTTGTTTTTTTATTTTGGTCGTAAGTTATACCAAAATTTCCAGCCGAATCCTTATCTGTCTTTGTCGTTTTCCAAGCATCAAATCCAAATATATTAGCATCCATTTTTGTGGCAGCGAATAAAACCGAACTTATAAAAACAACTACAGCAGCAGCTTTAGTAAGTAATCTTAAAATTTTATGTTTCCTGTATTCTGTGGTTTTTTCATCGTTTCTCCCACTAATAATCTTATCCATTGTCCGTTCCTTAAAGTCACTGGGTAACTGAATTTTTTCCAAGTCAACATCATCATATTTTTTCTCCACTTCTCTCTCATACACTTTAAGATAATCTCTTATTTCCTTATCGTTCATAAACTTATCCTCCCTACCATCATTTAACTAATCAAAATTTTTTTTCCATCCAGAAGTTTCTCCAGCTTTTTTCTGCCTCTGCTCAGATATGAATACACCGTTGCTATATTCATATCAAACATTTTGGCTATTTCATCAGCAGTATAACCATAAACATAATAAAACAACATTATATCTGCATATTTCTCAGGCAATTTGCGTATATAATACACAACCTTATTATCTTTAGCTGATTTCGTAAAATCATTTTGAAATGTACTATCTTCTTTTAATCCATGCTTACTCAAAATACCTTTTTCATATAATTCTTCAAATGATACAACATTATTTCTTTTTCGTTTATTATACATATTTATTGCTACTCTTCTAATTACTACAACAATAAATCCCTTAAGTTCCTGGCAATCTTTTTCTTTTATTTTTGAAAAACTTTTAGAAATATTAATAAAAGCATCCTGCACCGCATCCTGAGCAAGACCTTCATCTTTTAAGACATCAAAAGCTATATAATACATAAGCTTTGAATATGCATTATATAGCTGATCAAATTTTTCTTGTTCTTCATAATCCCAATCGAGTTTATTCTTCTTCAAATCTTTTCCTCCGTTCATTTATTTGTTACTATTGATGCCAACGGTACAAACAGTAATATTTCACTTTATTTTTTCATACACTTCTTGGTTCTATGTCCCTTATACTACATCCTTTCTATATAACTAGTCCTCCCCCTTTTCCACTTCTATCACTTTCTCAAGAACCAACTCCATATTTCTTTAATATTTTATGTTTTATCTGATAAAATTTTTTTAAAACTTTCCCGCTATTAGTAGCTATTTCACACCCTTTTACCTGACTATATTTTGTAGTAGCTGCTTTTCCATCTTCGTTTATGTATTTCTTACATACATGGCTTTTTTTATCTGACAAATTTATCGTCTTAAATGTAATAGCCTCTTTATGTATAGGATATACATTCTGTCCCATTGACACTTCTTTAGATAATTTTCCATCTGCAAATATAAGATATTCGTCTCCCATTTTCATAAAATCCATGAACCCCGTATCTGTATAAATTTCCTTAAAATTTTCTGTTGTCAAATCCAAAGTATATAACCCCGAAAGCAATATATCTTCTCCTGATGTCATCCCATCTTTAGTCTTAATAACTTTTGTAACTTTTATTTTCTGTACAGCATTACCAAAAACATATTGAAGCTTTCCCGTAACTTTTCCAACAAAAATATTCTTACTCCTATCTAAATCTTCATCAACATGTTCCATAAGTCCCATTAAATCCTCTGACAAATATGCTACATTAAAATTATCCCTTGCTTTTTCGTCATTACATCTGTCTTTTATGGAATTTCGCACAATTAAACCACATACACAAAACCCACTGAATATAACAAACAAAAAAATTATTTTTATTTTTTTTCTACTATCCATTTTCTCTCTCCAAACTTATTTTTCCCATATCCATTCTATATATCTTATCCGACAACACTCTTATATCTTCCGAATTATGACTTGCCAAAAGAATAATAGCACCTCTATGTTTTTCTTCCGCAATAACCTTTCTTATGAGATTTACCCCCTCCTGATCAAGTCCATTAGTTGGTTCATCAAGCATAATAACTTTTGGTTTTTCCATGATTGCCTGTGCTATAGCAAGCCTTTGCTTCATCCCAAGTGAATACTTTCTCACCGCTCTTTTATCCCTCGGATCAAGTCCAACGCGTTCAAGTGATTCTATTATTTCCTTTTTACCTATTTTTTTATTTATTCCTGCGAGAATATCAAGATTCTTAAACCCCGAATATTCAAGATACATTCCTGTATTTTCTATTATCATTCCTATATCTGGCAATACTGAATTTTTTGAAAATATATTTTCTCCATTATAATAAATTTTACCTTCATCTATTTTAATAAGTCCTGATAATGCTCTAAAAAGCATTGTCTTTCCAGAACCATTTCTACCTACAAAACCATATACATTTCCACCTGTCAA
>ERZ773218.2470-NODE-2470-length-14271-cov-2.510692_pt1 | contig 14271 bp, 12 predicted proteins | sample MGYA00580527_ERZ773218 | MGnify/ENA primary metagenome ERZ773218 (study PRJEB29015, sample SAMEA2737763) | human gut metagenome | biome: human gut; feature: human-associated habitat; material: faeces | place: China | collected 2012 ...
TCACCAGATCCGGGAGTATACCACCAATAAGCAGATGCAGGTGGATGATTATCCCTACGGCGGAGGCCGGGGAGCCGTCATGCAGGCGGATCCGCTGTACCGCTGCTGGGACCATATCTGTCAGGAGGCGGGGGAGCGGGTACACACCATCTATCTTTCCCCCTGCGGGCGGGTGTTTGACCAGCAGGTGGCCAAGGAGCTGAAGGCGTCCTATGAGCGGTTGATTCTGGTGTGCGGCCATTATGAAGGAATAGACCAGCGGTTCATCGACGAGTGCGTGGACGAGGAGATCTCCATGGGGGATTTCGTGCTGACCGGCGGCGAAATACCGGCCATGGCGCTGGCGGACTGCCTGTGCCGGATGGTGCCTGGGGTGCTGCCGGAGGAGAGCTGCTACACCGACGAGTCCCACTGGGACGGTCTGCTGGAGTACCCGCAGTACTCACGGCCGGAGGAGTGGCATGGTCGAAAGGTGCCGGAGGTGTTGCTATCGGGACATCATGGGAAGGTGGACGACTGGCGGAAAAAAGAGAGCTATAAACGCACTATGACCCGGCGGCCGGACCTCTTTGCCCGGTTCGATGAAGCTAGTCTTACCACCAAGCATGATCGGAGGGTGCTGGCGGAGGCCAAGACGGAGTGGGCGACGGAGCAGGAGCCTCCGACTATGGAATAAGACACAAAAACCGCTGCGTGGCGCTCACGCAGCGGTTTTTTTCGGTTATTCGACATCATCCTCCCGGAACAGCAGGGTGATGCACCACAGTCCGGCGATGCCCACCAGTGTATAGATGATACGGCTCCATACTGCCAGCTGTCCACCGAATATGGCGGCCACGCAGTCAAAGCGGAACAGGCCGATGCTGCCCCAGTTCAGAGCGCCGATGATGACGAGGATCAGGGCGATGCGATCTACGATCTTCACGGTCAAACCTCCCATCTGTGAGATTGCTCCGTCAGTTTGCCCATTTGACGATGGATTATTCAGAAAATTCGTCAGCACGACAAAAATATTTTCAGATTCTGCGGAATTGACGTTGAAAAAGCCGGGGGGACTATTGTATAATACAGGAAGAACAGGAACGAATCAACGGGCGGCCGGCGGCACAGCTCCGGCGGCGTCCACACACAAGGAGGAACAACATGAACAAGACCTTTGAAAAGCTGGGCTTTTACCCAGCAGATATCCTGCTGCCCAAGGATCAGGACATGACCAAGTGGGCCGTGGTGGCCTGCGACCAGTTCACCTCCGAGCCGGAGTACTGGCAGGCGGTGGAAGAGAAGGTGGGCAAGGCACCGTCTACCCTGCGGCTGATCCTGCCGGAGGCCAACCTCAAGGCCCCTAATGTGGACGAGTACATCTCCGGCATCAACGCTGCCATGGAGCAGTATCTGAAAGACGGCGTATTCCAGACGCTGGAGGACTCCCTGATCTATGTGGAGCGACAGCAGTCCGACGGACGCATCCGCCATGGCCTCATCGGCATGGTGGATCTGGACGCCTACGACTTCACCCCCGGCTCCGGCGCCCTGATTCGTGCCACCGAGGGGACAGTGCTGGATCGCATCCCGCCCCGTGCCAAGGTGCGCCGTCACGCTCCCATCGAGCTGCCCCATGTGATGCTGCTGGTAGACGATCCCGATAAGACCGTCATCGAGCCGCTGACGGCGGCAGCCGATACCATGGAGAAGCTGTATGACTTCGACCTGATGCAAAACGGCGGCCATATTCGGGGCTACAAGCTCTCCGACAAGCAGGTGGACGCTGTGGCCAAGGCACTGGAGGGCCTTGCCTCCGACGAGGCCATGCAGAAGAAGTACGGCGTTTCCGGCGTGGCGCCCCTGCTGTTCGCCGTGGGCGACGGCAACCACTCTTTGGCCACCGCCAAGGCCTGCTATGAGGAGCAGAAGAAGGGCAAGACTCCGGAGGAGTATCTGGCGCTGCCCTCCCGGTTTGCGCTGGTGGAGGTGGTGAACAACCACGACGACGCCCTGCAGTTCGAGCCTATTCACCGGGTGCTGTTCGGCGTGGATCATGAGAAGTTCATGAAGGCATTTCAGGCTGCCTACCCCAACGCCTACGAGGGCCGGGGCGAGGGCCACACCATTGAGTTCGTGTGGAACGGTGAGAGTCATTTCATCACCGTCCCTGATCCCAAGGTACAGCTGGCGGTGGGTACCCTGCAGGGAGTTATCGATCCGTACCTGAAGGAGAACGGCGGCGAGGTGGACTATATCCACGGCGACGACGTGACCCGTGAGCTGGGCTCCAAGCCCGGCAACATGGGCTTCCTGCTGCCGGCCATGGGGAAGGAGCAGCTCTTTAAGACCGTCATGGCTGACGGCGTGCTGCCCCGCAAGACCTTCTCCATGGGAGAGGCGCGGGATAAGCGCTACTATCTGGAAGCCAGGAGGATTCGATGAAGATACAGGAACAGGCCCCGGCGAAAATCAATCTGGCCCTGAACATTTTAGGCCGCCGGACGGACGGCTATCACGAGCTGCGGATGGTGATGCAGTCCGTTTCCCTTTGCGACACAGTAACGGTGGAGGAGACTGGCACCGGCTTCACACTGCTGGCGGACGGCTTCACGGTCCCGGCGGGGAAGTCCTCCTTGGAGCAGCAGGCGGCGGAAGCCTTTTTTGCCGCCGTCGGACGGCCCGTGCCGCCCCTGACCGTGCATCTGGAAAAAACCACCCCGGCCTACGCAGGCTTGGGGGGCGGCAGCGCGGATGTGGCGGCGCTGCTGCGGTGCCTGCGCCGGCAGTACGCACCGAAAATGCCCGTGGAGCAGCTGCGGGCCATCGGACTGACGGTGGGCAGTGATATGCCCTTCTGCGTTTCCGGCGGCACGGCTCTGGCGGAGGGCCGGGGGGAACGGCTGACGGCGCTGCCTGCCCTGCCGGATTGTTGGATCGTACTGTGCAAGCCGGAATTCGGCATCCCCACGCCTGCGCTGTTCACGTTGGCGGATGCCGGGACACCGAAAAACCGCCCGGATATCGACGGCATGATCCGCGCACTGTCTGCGGAGGATCTGAACGGCGTGGCGGCACGGCTGTGCAACGTGTTCGAGGAATTTCTGCCAGAGGAATACCATGAGGTGTTCCACATCAAAAACCGGCTTTTGGAGCTGGGGGCGCTGAACGCCGCCATGAGCGGCTCCGGGCCGACGGTGTTTGGCATTTTCCGGGAGGAAACGGCGGCGAAGGCGGCGTTGACCGCCTTGAAGCAGCGCTATCCGCAGACCTATTTGGCAAAACCTGTGGGTAAATTGGTATAAAACGCAAAATTTCCGTCCAGAATCCAGATACATGAGAATCGTATCCGGAAAGGACGGAAATTTTTATGAAACAGCGGTTGCATCCCATCGAGCTTACGTTGATGATCGTGGCGGCGCTGGCGCTGACCTCCGGGGCAGTGGCCCTTCACACCAGAGCCAGTTAGCGGAAAAGGTGGTGCGGCTCCATGTGCTGGCTAACTCCGATTCCGAGGAGGATCAGGTGTTGAAACTAAAAGTGCGGGACGCCGTGCTGGAACGGGCCACGGAGACCCTCCGGGGAGCGGACGATCAGGCGGAGGCCCGCCGCCGCTTGACGGCCATCCTCCCGGAGTTGGAGGAAACGGCCCGTGTCGTCATCACGGCCAACGGCTATGATTACGGCGTCCGGGCGGAGCTGGCGGAAACGTCCTTTCCCACAAAGGAATATGACGGCTTTGCCCTGCCCGCCGGGGAATATCTGGCTCTGCGGGTCCTGATCGGAGAGGCGGCGGGGCAGAACTGGTGGTGCGTGGTGTTTCCGCCCCTGTGTACGGCGGCGGCCAGCGATGTTCCCGCCGTCGCGCTGGATGCGGGACTGACGGATCAGGAGGTGGCCCTCATCACGGAGGCGGACGAGGGCTATATCCTGAAATTCAAATCAGTGGAGCTGTGGCAGACCTTAAAAGCAAAGCTGACCAAATGACAACAGCCCGTGCGGATCAATTCCGCACGGGCTGTTACAGGTTTTACAGAACTTTATTCAGGAAGGAGACGAGCCGGGGGCTTTCCGGATGGGAGAACAGCTCGTGGGAGGGCTTATCCTCGCCGATGACGCCGCCGTCCAGAAAAATGGTACGGCTGCTGACCTCCCGGGCGAAGCGCATCTCGTGAGTCACCACGATCATGGTCATGCCGCTCTCCGCCAGATCCTTCATCACGTCCAGCACCTCACCGATCATCTCCGGGTCCAGAGCACTGGTAGGCTCGTCGAACAGCATGACCTCCGGGTCCATCATCAGGGAACGCACAATGGCGATCCGCTGCTTCTGGCCGCCGGAAAGCTGGCTGGGATAGGCGTCGGCCCGGTCGGCCAGACCCACCTTTGCCAAAAGCTCCAAGGCCTTCTCCTGTGCGTCGGACTGGGACATCCCCTTAATGCGCACCGGGGCAGCGGTGAGGTTGTGCATCACGTCCATGTTGTTGAACAGGTTGAACTGCTGGAATACCATGCCCATTCGCTGACGGCAGTGGTCGATGGTCTTGCCCTTGATGGTGCAGATATCCGTGCCGTCAAAGAGGATCTGGCCGGAGGTGGGCTGCTCCAGCAGATTCAGGCAGCGGAGGAAGGTGGACTTGCCGCCGCCGCTGGGACCGATGATGGAGACCACCTCATTTTCGTGGAAGGTGGTGCTGATCCCCTTGAGGACTTCCAGCTTGTGGAATTTTTTTTGCAGGTCCACAACCTTCAGAATTTCACGCTTATTTTCCATGGGACAGTTTCCTTTCCGCCAGAGACACCGCCCGGCCGCTGACGAAGGTCAGCACGAAGTAGCACAGCGCCGCCACAGCCAGACATTCCAGATTCTTGTAGGTCACGGCGATCACATCGTTGGTGCGGAACATCAGGTCGGCAATGCCGATCACGGAGACAATGGAGGATTCCTTGATGACGGTGACGAACTCGTTGCCCAGCGCCGGGAGAATATTGCGGATGGCCTGGGGGAGGACCACCAGCCGCATGGCCTCACCGCTGCTGAAGCCAACGCTCCGGGCGGCCTCCATCTGTCCGCCGTCCACAGCCTGAATACCGGAGCGGATGATCTCCGCCACATAGGCGCAGCTGTTCATGCTCATAGCCACGATACCGGCGGCGAACCGGGAGAAGTTGGGAATCCAGGGAATGTTAGGAATGGTAATGCCGATCATGGGCAGACCGTAGAAAATAAACATAAGCTGCACCATCAGCGGCGTTCCGCGGACAAACTCGATGTACGCCACTGCGATCCACCGCAGGGGAGGGATGCGGCACATCCGCAGAGAGGCCATCAGGGTGCCCAGTATCGCGCCGAACAGAACGGAGAAGGCGGCGATGATGAGCGTGTTGACGATGCCTTCGGTGAAAAAGCTGTTGTAGCGTTCTATCAGCTTTGCCATGGTTTCCAAAAAGGCCATGGGAGAATTCCTCCTTGTTTGTGTGCCGGTATCCGGCAAATATCAGGCGGGCACGCGAGGAACCAGAGTTGGTTCCCCGCGCGTCCGTGCTTGGTTCTAATCAGAATCGGTATTTATTTTACAGACCCATGCTGGCTGCCAGCTCCACAGCCTCGTCATAAGCCTTCAGGTAGCTGCCGTCGTTGACCACCTGATTGATGACGGTGTTGACTTCTGCCAGCAGATCCTCGCTGCCCTTGGCGGCCACAACGGCCTTGCCGAAGGAGGCTTCCTCAGAGGTGAAGGCGAAGTTGGAGACTTCCAGACCGCCGTTGCTGGTGGCAATCAAAGATTCGCCCACAGCCTGATCCACCACCAGGCCGGCGATGTTGCCGTTCTGGACTTCCAGCGCCAGAGCAGGATACTTTTCCAGCTCGAACAGTTCGCTGTCAGGCAGAGCGGTCTGGATCAGCTGAGACTGGATGGTGCCCTTCTGGGCGCCGACCTTCTGGCCTGCCAGAGATTCCTTGGTGGAATACAGGTCCGCGTTGCCTGCCTTTACAATGAGAAGCTGAGCGCTTTTCTCATACAGGTCGCTGAAATCGATCTCCTCGGCTCTCTCAGGGGTCTTAGTGAAGGCGGCGATGCCCAGATCCACCTGACCGGACTTTACAGCGGGGATGATGCCGTCAAAGGACATATCCACCACTTCCAGCTCCACGCCCAGGTGATCGGCGATCTGCTGGGCCAGCCACATATCGCAGCCTGCGAAGTTAGCATTCAGATCCTTGAACTCGTAGGGAGCGTACTGGGCTTCCGTACCGACTACCAGCTTGCCACTGGTCTTGACCTTTTCCAGCAGACTTGCCGCTGCGGCCGGTTCTGCCGGGGTTTCCTCAGCCGGGGTGCTGTCCGCCGGAGCGGAATCTTCAGTTTTGCTGCCGCAGCCGGTCAGCAGAGACAGCATCATCATGGCGCCCAGCGCCAGAGACATGAGCTTTTTCCATGTATTCTTTTTCATGTTATCCTCCCAATTCCTGAGTGATTATTGAATCAACTCTGTTTATACGTATGATTATACGCAATATTCAGCTAAAATCAATAGGCAAACTGTATATAATCAAAAACTCACTGAATGAATATTTATAAATATTCACAACATGCGAATAAATTGCCGTCAGAAGGATAGGCCCTCCATCCGGTCAAAGGCTTCCTTCAGGCGGTCCAGCCCCACCGTACACGCAATGCGGAAATGTCCGGCGCCAGTGCTGCCGAACAGCGTGCCGGGTGTGACCAGAACATGGGCCCGTTCCAGGAGCGCCTGACAGAAGTCCTCGGCGCTGAGGCCGGTTTTCTCAATGCCGGGGAAGAGGTAGAAGGTGCCCTTGGGCCGTACCAGACTGAGGTAGGGGATCTGCTCCATCCGGTCCGCCGCGTAGAAAATGCGGTCCCGGTAGGCCAGAACGTATTTCTCACGAATGGTCTGCCGGATCGCCAGCGCTTGTATGGCGGCCCGCTGGGAGATGGAGGGGGCCGTATAGATCAGGGAGTTGTTGATGTTGCTCATGACCTCCAGTATCTCCGGCTCCGCGATGGCTACGCCCACCCGCCAGCCAGTCATGAGAAAATTCTTGGAAAAGCTGTTCAGGGTGATGACCCGGTGGGCAAGCCCAGGGATCGTGCGGAGGGGGATGAAGTCCCCCTCATAGAGGTAGGTGGTATAGATCTCATCCGCCGCGATCAGCAGGTCATGTTCCTCCGCCACCCGGCCCAGCAGCTCCAGAGTGGAGCGGTCATAGCCCATGCCGGTGGGGTTGCAGGGATTGTTGAACACAATGAGCTTGGTGCGGGGGGTAATGGCCGCCCGGAGACGGGCTTCGTCAATGGCCCATCCCTCGCTTGCATAGGTGGGGACCTCCACGCACACACCGCCGGCCAGTTCCGCCTGGGTGCGGTAGAGGGAGAAGTAGGGGGAAAAGACGATGACCTCGTCACCGGGGTCCAGAACGGACAGCATCACCAGCGCCATTCCCATGCTGCTGGAAGCGGTGACCAGAACGTGATCCGGGGAGAGGGGCTGCTTGAAATCCGTCTGCCATGCGTCACAGACGGAGCGGATCAGCTCCGGATCACCCTTCGGATCTCCATAGTGGGTGTACCCGGCCTTGGCTTCCCGGAAGGCGGTGTCGATGATGGCGTCATCGGTGATAAAGTCCGTGTCGCCGATGCTGAGATCAATGATATCCGAATACCGGGCCAGCGCGTCGGTGTCCAGACTCAGTCCGGCGTCGGAATTCTGAAATCGCTTGGCGATATATGATTTTACAGGTCTCATAGCGTTTCTCCTTTCACCCGGGGGATCACGGTGGACCCGTTGGGAATGATATAGGTGGATTTTCCGTCCAGTTCCGCAGCTTTCAGTAAGGCGTCCATATCGGAAAAGGCGTGAATGCCCATGGGGGCAACGGTCTGGGGATCAATGGAGGAATACATGAAAATGCGGTACCGCTGGGCCTGCTCACAGTTCAGGAAGAAGATGTAGCCCGCCACGGTGAAGGCCTCCCGCAGACGCTGCTCAATGGTGCCGTCCTGTAAATTCTTGCTCCAGTCGAAGTACTCGGCGGGGCCGCCGCCCTCCGGCGCTTCGATCATCAGAACCAGCGTACCGCCGGGCTTCAACGCGGATTCCACATTGTCAATGGTCTTGGTGCCCTGATAGAGGGAGATGTCCTTGGGAAAGCCGCCGCAGCTGGTGACCACGGCGTCTGCCCGGCAGGGAATATCCACCCGGTAAATGTCATCCACGGCAGTACAGGCCCGCTCCCAGGAGGTCAGATAGTGGCCGGAGAAGATATACGAGAGCTTCATGTCGGCGTTCATCACCAGATTTACCATGAAGAGGTTGTTCACCAGTGACGCCGCCTCGCACATATCCTCGTGCAGCGGGTTTCCCGCCAACACGCCGTTTCCGATGGCGGGATTGGTGCGGAGCTTGGTGCTGTCCAGCGAATAGGCGTGGTTGTGGCGAATGGTCTCCAAGCCGCTGATGCCGGGGAGGATGCTCTTCCGTCCGCCGCCGAAGCCGGCCATCACATGATGGGTGGCGGCGCCTAAACAGACCACCAGATCCGCTTCTGCGGCAGTGCGGTCGATCCACACCGGTGTCTCATGGGGCGTAGTGCCCAGATAGGCAAGATCCTTGGCCTCGCAGTCGTGATTCTTCACACGGACCCGGTTATAGACCCCGTCGGTGACCAGTGTCCGCAGTTCCTGCTCATCGCCGCCGATGTGAGTGCCGTTGGCCACCACGATGGTCAGATGCTCCGGCTGTACGCCGCATTCGTCGATAAGATAGTCAACGAGATGGGGGATCACCAGATCCTGCCGCATCCAGAATCGGGTCATGTCACTGATCACCAGCGCCACCCGATCTCCGGGGCGGACCCGCTGGCGCAGAGGCGCGCTGTCGATGGGCTGCTCCAGCGAGGCGAACAGGGCAGAACGGATGTCGCTGATGGGCGGCGTCTCTGTTCCATGCAGCTCCGCCAGAATATCCGCTTCGTTCAGGGAAAGGGACACAGACCCATGTCCATATTTAAAGTTGTAGGTTTTCATAAGCAACCTCCTATGAAGACACATGAATAATAATACATTATACACGTCAAAATTGAATGTTCAATAAGGAATCTGCCGCCGCTTCACCAAAATTCGGCGTTGTTCAGCGGAGGGCTTTTGTGTTTTTTTGACAAGGGAAGGTCAAAGAAAAAACCGTCCGTCCGGAAATCCAGACGGGCGGCTGGATCAGCGGTGCAGATAAGCGTCAATATCAAAGGGTTGCAATGCAGTAGTGGATTTCAGATATAAGGGATGGTGGGGATGGCCGGATTTCAGAAGCGGCCCGGCGGTGAACCATTGAGCGTTTGCGGCCTGACCGTCAGCGGCGAAATCCCGCATACAGTCCATGAGGTAATCCCGCTTTTCGATGATGTTCCCCCAGGCGGCCCAGATAGCAGGGGTCTCCGAAAGGGAGAGAAGATAGCGGAAGGCTTTCCGGTTCTCTTCGTGGAGAGCGCTGTTGCACACCCGCTCCATATCGTCCGGCCGGGTGGCCCGCTGGGCGTAGACATTGAACATGAGAAAGCTGTCATAGCCGTTGTTCAGGGCGATGCGCTGGGCGGACTGCAGGGTGGGGTCCAGCGCGTCCGGCGCGGCGGTGGAGGGGTTGATCCCCACGCAGATCAGAGGCTTTTGGCCCCGGGTGCCCAGAATATAACGGTATTCGGAATAGGTGTTGGGCACATAGAGCCAGCGGCTCACATCGTAATCCGGGGAGGGGCGCAGGGCGGCGTCCAGCGCCGGATCAAACAGCTCGAGGGCCACGGTATCCGTGGTGCCCTGTGGAATATGGGGCATGACGATCACTCCTGTATGTCAGAATTCATAGCGAAGCCATTGTAGCATGGCGGCGAAAAAAAGGCAATCGGGTCTGTTTTTGGCGGCGGCGTTGTGATAGAATAGGAAAAAAACAAACTGTGGGAGGTCACTATGCTGACGATCTTGATCGGCCGTGCCAAAACGGGAAAATCGGATACCATGCTGCGGCGGATGGCGGAGCTTGGAGAGAGCAGCCAGCAGATCCTGCTGGTGCCGGAGCATGCCTCCCATCAGGCGGAGGTGGACGTGTGCCGCGCCTGCGGCGATACCGCCAGCCGTCATGCCGAGGTGCTGAGTTTTCGGCGGCTGGGCGAGCGGGTGCTGAGCATCACCGGCGGCATCGCGGACGTGACGCTGGATAACGGCGGCAAGCTGCTGACCCTCCAGCGGGCGCTGCTGGAAACGGCCCCTCAGATGACCGTATACCGGAAGCCCTCGCAGAAGGTGGGCTTTCTGGAACAGATGCTGGCGCTGTTCGACGAACTGCGAAGCTACGAGGTGACCCCGGAGATCCTGTACCAGCAGGCGCAGGACATAGACGGCGCCACCCATGACAAGCTGACGGATCTGAGTCTGCTCTACGCCGCCTATGAGGCCCGGCTCCGCCGTCCCGGTCTGGACGCACGGGACCGGATGACCAAGCTCTGCGACCATTTGGAGGAGTCCGGCTATGTGCGGGGCAAGGACATTTTCATCGACGGCTTTACCTATTTCAACGCGCAGGAGCGGCGGGCGCTGGCGATTTTTCTGCGGCAGGCCCGGTCTGTCACGGTCACGCTGTTAGGGGAGGTCAACAGCCGGGAGGATATCTTTGAACCCACGCTGAAAACCATGTCCATGCTGGAGCGGTTGGCCGCTTCCGAGGGAAAGCCTGTAAAGCTACTATCCTTAACAAATAATGACTCATCGGCCCTTGGACATTTGGAGCGCCATTTCTTCGGGGAGAATCTGCCCTACGAGGGCGACAGCACCGCCATCCGGCTCCGGGAGGCCGCCACTGTCTATTCCGAGGTGGAGCAGACCGCCGCCGACATCCGCCGTCTGTTGGCGGCGGGGAAGTGCCGCTGCCGGGACATCACCGTGGCGGCCCGGAATATGACGGAGTACGCCGGGACCATCGAAACGGTGTTTGAGCGGTACGGTATCCCGGTGTATCTCAGCCGCCGCAGCGACATTCTGGAAAAGCCGGTGCTGAGCCTGCTGACCGGCGTGCTGTCCTCCATCTCCAACGGCTATGAGTACGAGGATATGTTCCGCTGGCTGAAAACCGGTTTGGCGGGCCTGACGGCAGAAGAATGTGACCTGCTGGAAAACTATGTTCTGAAATGGGACATTCACGGACAGGCGTGGCTCCGGGACGAGGACTGGACGGAAAACCCGGACGGCTACGGCGCGCCGTGGAACGACCGGCGGCAGGCCGTGCTGACGCAGGTAAATCAACTGCGCCGCCGGGTGCGGGAGCCGCTGGAGCGTCTGGCGGCGGGCTTGAAGGCCGGGGAGACGGCCCGGGACTATGTAGAGGCCCTGTACGGTTTCATGGAGGAGCTGAAACTGGAAACGGCCCTGACGGAGCGGATGCATGCGCAGGCGGAAGCGGGCCGGATGCAGGAGGCGGAGGAGACCGCTCAGCTTTGGGAGATCCTCTGCGGTGTGCTGGATCAGTTTGTGGAAATTTTAGGGGAAGAACACTTGGAACAGAGCGAGTTTGAGCGGCTGTTCCGACTGGTGCTGACCCAGTACAGCGTGGGTACCATCCCCGTGGCACTGGATCAGGTGTCCGTCAGCGAGATCACCCGGAACGACCGGCATACCACAAGCTACCTCTTTTTGCTGGGAGCCAATGACCACGTGCTGCCGGACCCCGGTCAGAGCGGCGGCCTGCTGAACGAGGATGACCGTCAGGCGCTGGCCCTCCGGGGCGTCGAGCTGGCCCCCACCGGCATGGAACGGATGGGCATTGAACTGCAAAACCTCTACGCTGCGCTTGCCCAGCCCACGGCGGGCCTGACGGTGAGCTATCCGGTGACGGATGTTTCTGGCAGCGAACTGCGCCCCGCGTTTGTGGTGGAGCGGCTGCGGAAACTATTCCCGGAGCTGTGTGTGGAACACGAGCGAGCTGACAAGGCATATCGCCTGTCAGCCGTTGAACCTGCGCTGGAAATGGCGGGACAGGACCCCGACGGCCCCCTGTGGCGATATTTTCAGCAGGAGCCGGACTGTGCCCGGCATTTAAGCGCCATGGAGCGGGCCGCCGCGGCCCGACGGGGCAGTCTGTCTCCCGCCGCAGTCCGGGCCATTTACGGAGAGCGGGTTTCCATGACCGCCTCCCGGCTGGAACGGATGCGCTCCTGCCACTTCGCCTACTTCATGGAGTACGGTCTGCGGGCCAAGCCCCGGGAACCGGCCTCCTTCGACGCACCCCAGATCGGCACGTTTCTCCACTATCTGCTGGAAAACGTCACCCGAGACGTACTGGGGCAGGGCGGCTTTGCTGCGGTGGATAACAAAGAACTTCACCGCCTGACCCGACAATATATCGACCAATACGCGGAACAGGAGCTGCACAATTTCCAGAACCGTACCCCCCGGTTCCGGTATCTGTTCAACCGTCTGCGGACCAACGCCTACGCTATCATTGACCAGGTGGCGGAGGAACTGCGCCACTCGGATTTTGTCCCCATGGCCTTCGAACTGGGGTTCGGAGGGAAGGACGGAACACTGCCCGCCGTCACCATTTCCCGTCCGGACGGGGAACTGCGGGTAGGCGGCAAGGTGGACCGGGTGGACGGCTGGATCAGGGACGATAAGCTGTACCTCCGGGTGGTGGACTACAAATCCGGCAAGAAGAAATTCGATCTGGCCAACGTCCGCATGGGACTGGATATTCAGATGCTGCTGTACCTCTTTGCCCTGCAAAAGGAAGGGGCGGAATTTTTCGGAAAAGAGATTGAACCGGCAGGCGTGCTGTATCTCCCCGCACGGGACGAGATTTTGCCGGCGGAGCGGGGCATCTCTCAGGAAGCTCTGCAAAAGGAGCGGGAAAAGACACTGAAGCGCTCCGGACTTCTCTTGGAGGACCCGGCGGTGTTACAGGCCATGGAGCATGAGGCCCTGACGGAGCCCCATTATCTGCCGCTGCGGGTCGGCAAGGACGGAAATCTCTCCGGGAGCCTCGCCTCCGCCGCCCGGCTGGGGAAGCTGGGCACGTATGTGGACAAATTGCTGGGCCAGATCTCCGACGAGCTGCGCAGCGGCAACATCGACGCGGATCCCTGCTGCCACAGCGAGGAGGACAGCCAGTGCCGTTTCTGCGACTGGGTCTCCGCCTGTCAGTTCCGGGATGGCCGGGATCGGGATCGTCTGCGGTACATCCTGCCGGTAAAACCGGAGGAATTTTGGAAAGAACTTGAGGAAGGAGGCGGTGACCCATGGCAAAGCTGAAGCTGACGGAGCAGCAGCAAGCGGCGGTGGAAAACCGGGGCGGCAGCCTGCTGGTGTCTGCCGCCGCCGGGTCCGGCAAGACGAAGGTGCTGGTGGAGCGGCTGTTCCGATACGTGACGGAGGACCACTGCCATATCGATGATTTTCTCATCATCACCTACACGAAGGCTGCCGCCGCCGAGCTGCGGAGCAAGATCGCCGCCGAACTGTCCAAACGGATGGCGGAGACCCCGGAGGACCGACACCTCCGCAGCCAGCTTTTGCGGGTGTATCAGGCGGACATCAAGACCGTGGACGCCTTCTGCACGGCGCTGCTGCGGGAGAACACCCATCTTCTGGCACAGGAGGGAGAGCGCTATACCCTGACGCCGGACTTTCGGGTGCTGGACGAAAATGACGCAAAGCTCCTGCGCCAGCGGGTGCTGACCCGGGTACTGGAGCGGTTTTACGAGGAACTGGACGAGGGCGGCGCGCTGCTGGCGGATACGCTGGGCGCGGGCCGGGATGACAGCGCCCTGGAGGATCTGGTGCTGGAAACCTACGAAAAGCTGCAAAGTCACGCCGATCCTGAACACTGGCTCGCGGAATCTGGGAAAATCGGAGCGGGGACTTCGACGAAACGCCCTACGCCGCCGAGCTGCTGGCGGTCATCCGTCGAAAGGGATTTCACCACATGGAGGCGCTGCGACAAGCGGGACAGTCCACCGTGGGCGGGGATCTCTATAAGGGATATGGCGAAAAATTTCTGCGGGCCAGCCACAGCTTCGCACCCTTGGCGGCAGCACAGAACTGGGAAGCCGCCCGCATTTCTCTGGATGGACTGGAATTCCTCCGGCTCACCACGCCGAAGGGAATGGCGGAGGACCCGGAGGTCGTGAGACTGAAGGGGCTGTGGGAGAACGCCAAAACTGCCGCCAAAAAGCTGGCTCCCATGCTGGCGGTCAGCGATACGGAGGTCATGGAGGACCTTCAGACCATGGCC
>ERZ773218.2471-NODE-2471-length-14265-cov-4.456017_pt1 | contig 14265 bp, 15 predicted proteins | sample MGYA00580527_ERZ773218 | MGnify/ENA primary metagenome ERZ773218 (study PRJEB29015, sample SAMEA2737763) | human gut metagenome | biome: human gut; feature: human-associated habitat; material: faeces | place: China | collected 2012 ...
TACTTTTACCTACTACTTGCTCAAGGTAGGATTTATACCGCCCTTACGGGCGCACGTGGCTTCACATAGAACCTTGTTTTTCCACTCCCTGAGCCGCCGATCACAATCACATTTTTATTTCGGGCATATTTCGGCTGCTTCGGGCGGCTGTTCATAGTCAGCCGTTCCGTCTGTGTCAGTATGATATTCTTTTCAAATACAGGATCAATAAAGGGTTCAATATCTTTTGCTGTTCCCCAGCGGGCAGAACCGTATTCCACCCCTTGCCGATATTTCTTGGCATTTTTCCCTTTGTAATACACAAAGAGCTTCAATGCCACAGCACAGGTAATTCCTGCCGCTATATCGTAAATGTGGAAACTCGGAAATGGATTTTGAAATGCCAGATTAAAATTCAAAAACACAACGCCCAGTTTTTCAACTATGCTGTCCCCGATACAATGGCGGTAAAGCCACGCCACCTTTTCCGACAGATAAAAGAAGATAACGTAAGGGATATTTAGAATCACCATCTTTTTTACATCTATCTTCTGTTTCTGTCCGGCAAACCACTCCGATACTTTTTTCCCCCATGCACTGCCTCCGGTCTGTTCAGAGGGAACTTTTTTTCGAGACGCCTGTTTCCCATGCTTAGAATCTGTTTTTACACGCTTTCCCATAGTTACAGCACCTCCCCTCTGTCCTTATCCTTGGATTTCTCCCGTTCTCTGTGCTTCGCCACACGTTCCTTGGCAAGCTGCAGCTTCTTACGGATAGATACCCGCTGTTCTTTCTTCATAGATACTCCAGCATACTCTTTAAAAGCCACCGTCATAGTATCCACATCCTTTGCTCGGAAAATCACAAGATAACGGGGCGGTGTTACGGACTTATCCTTTTTCAAGCTGTAATCCACCCCGTATTTCCTTGCCACCTTTTCAAAAGATTTGATGTTCTTTTCCGTAATCTCAATATTGGTGAGCTGGCTGCCTCCTTTTTGCAGCTTTTTGATACTCTGTTTCCCATGAGAAACCACATCCTTCTTCTGATCCGGCGCTCGTGTGCGCTTCTTTCCTTTTTCTGATCTTGCCTGCTCCATGCTGTGCAGAAACTTCCGCATTGCTGTTTTTAAAATCTCAGCGGATATCTTTCCGCCCTTCACACAGAGGGCAACTGTTTTTTCATTCACTTCTTCCTGCATCTTCTCACCTACTTTCTCCTCCATACAAATCATGGTTTACCAGTGCCGTGTAATAACTGCTGATGGTTGCCGGAGCATTGTAAAGCGCCGCCAAAAGATATTGACGGATATTACGGACACGGGTGGTCGTTTCTTTCATACAGGCTAAAACATACCGGATATGTTCATCCGTTAATTTCAAAAGCCTCCCCTTCACAATCTGTGCAGGCTTTTCCTCGCCGGATATACGGATCGTTGCACGAGTGGAACAGACCGTCTCTACAAGAAGTTCCAGAATCTCATACAGGTTATCCTTCTCATGGGGATAATCCAAAAGCAATGCTTCAAAATACAACTGCTCTTCAAAGTATGCCCGGTACTGTGTATAAAGCTCTGCTCCATCCTCTATCGGCTCTGATGGATAGATAGGCTCAGTATTACTCCATTCAGTCTTATTCTTATCAGTATTATTAGCGTGTCGTTTTGACATCTCTTGACCTGTCAAAAGGACATCTCCAGACATGTCGTTTTGACACCTCTGGAAATGTGCATACGACACCTCTGAACGGATACATTTTCGCACAAAGATTTTATCCGGCTTTCCCAACCCCTGACGGACACGAGTGATAAGACCTATCCCATGCTTATCATCCAATTCCGCAAGTAGCTGACCAGCTTTTTTATTTCCGCACAAAAACGCTGCCATAATGTTCTCTACTGTGAAATAGATAAATACCCGTCCATTCTCATCAATCCAGCCGTTTTTTATAGATAACTGCATCCGATCCAGAAACAACCCATATAGCAGCTTTGCATCCGTTGATAGTTTCTGAAACATCGGCTCTGTAAACAAAATCTTCGGAACCCGGTAATAACTATACTGTTCTGCCTCCTGCCCGTAATAAAATGGAAATGGACTTTCCCTATCCATGCTGTTCCTTCATTTCCTGTAAGATTTTTGCCATACAAAAACCGATACACGGGGAATGCCGCCCATACGGGCAGCTTTTACAATCCCCGATCTTCCCCGGCTCATGAGGGGCAGTTTCTTCTTCCACAGGCTGAATCAGGTAATAGCATGAGGACAGTTCACAGCCTTTTTTCTTTCCTCTCCAGAAATAGCAATAGGCACAGTCTGCTGGCTTATCCGCAGAATATACCGTATTACTCATCCTGATCTTCCTCCATTTCTTCCAACTCTTTCAGCAGCTCGTCTAACTCCTCTTCTTCTTTCCTTCTCCTCAGTTCTTCCATTCTGCGATCTTCCCTTGCTCCAGTTCTCAGACAGCAATACAATCCCAACGCAGTTCCCGCAGCAATGGCTGCCGCCACATATTTCCACATCCTGACCTCTCCTTTCTCCAATCAAAAAGCGTTCACAGACAGACTTCGCCCGTAAACGCCCAAATCACTTCTCAACTCTTTTATTCTTTCTGTTTATAAACACGCAAGACTGCCACCAGACCTCCGATTCCAAGAAGCAAAAGGGCAAACCATAATCCTACCTGTGTTTCATCCCCTGTTTTCGGTGCATCGGAAGGGGTATTGGTTGGCGGTTCTTCTTCTGGTTTCTCTGGTTCTTTCTCATCTACCATTGTAATTTTTTGGACTTCTTTGGTATCTTTTACTTCAAATTTTACATCTTTCGCAAGGAGATACCCTTCCGGCGCTTTCTCTTCTCTGAGAATATAAGTTCCTATTGGCAGCATTTCCATATAGTGAGCCTTTTCCTTTGAAGTCCAGCGTTCCACTTCCTTCCCTTCTTCGTCAAGAATAACTAAAACTGCTCCCGGAAGTTCTTTTCCGTCCGCATCTGTTTTGGAAATCTCCACTTTTGTGACATCGTCCTTCATTTCCACTTTCTGGACTTCTCCGGTATCTTCTACTGTGAATGTAATCTCCTCTGCTGTCACATATCCGTCTGCCGGAAGTGTTTCTGTCATGGTATAAGTCTTTCCGACCACCAATTCACGGATAATATGTGGTTCTTTGCCGGAAGTCCAGCTATCCACCACTTTGCCAGCTTCATCGGTAATCTGTAACTTTGCGCCTTCCACTTCCGTTCCGTCTGTAAGGGACGTTTTTGTAAACTCAAATACCGTAGGCTCATTTTCAAAGGTAAACTCGAAATCAACTTTCTCTTTCTCTGCGCTCTCGTAAGTAAAGGTAAATTCCTTTATCTCCTCTGTGGACACAAATCCCGGCGCCGGAGCAGTCTCTTTCACATAATAGGAATATCCAAGGGGCAGGTCAGCCGTAAATAACAGTTTTCCTTCCTTATCGGTTGCCTTCTCCTCAATGACCGTATCTGCCTTTAAAATAACCTCGCCATCCTTATTCAGAATATCTTCCTTTGCACACAATGCAAACACAGCTCCCTCCAGTACACGGTCTGTATCTTTCTCCTTTTTGATGACAGATACTTCCGCCCTCTGGCGCAGATTCTGCCAGTCCGTAGAATAGGTTACTTCTGCAGTGTGCTGGTCACGATAAGTCAGGTCAACTTCCCGGATTTTTCCATCCAGCACAAATCCTTCTGCTGTCTCTTTTTCCTTGATGTAGTATTTTCCAAGGGGCAGATCAGAAAGCCTTGCAACGCCTGTTTCGTCTGTGGTAATCGTTCCTACCAGTTCATCCTTTTTATAATGATCCTCACTTTCTCCATCCGCAGCTTTGATATCTTCCAGCGCATAAACTTCAAACGTAACCTCTTTGAGCGCACCTGTCACATATTCAAACAGATGTGCAATCCAGCCGCCAATCGTATCCAACAGGGATACATCCTCAAGAAATTCCCCTTTTTTGTTGATCAAGATCGTACCTGTCGGTACATCATCTTTCATTTCCACTTTTTGAATTTCCGCTGTATCTTCCACAGTAAATGTTACTTCTTCTGCTATAAGATAGCCATACGGAGCAAATTCCTCACGCAATGTATAAGTCTCTCCGACTGTCAGACGCTCTATGAGGTGTTCCTCTCCTTTTACGGAAGTCCATGTATCTACCACCGTTCCTTCTTTATCCAGAACCGTCAGCGTAGCGCCGGAAAGCTCCACGCCCGTAGTCACATCGGTCTTTTTCACTGCAACCTTTGTCGGCTTATTTTCAAAATCAGAAGATAACGCAACTACTTTTACATCCTGTCCCTGATACTCTGCTTTCACTTCAAGGACTTCCTTAGAAGATACATACCCTGCCGGAGCAGAAAGTTCCCGGATTTCATAAATTCCAAATGGAAGGTCACAGGTAAAGACTGCTCTGCCGTCCTCTCCGGTCACGGCTTCTGAAAGAAGTGTTCCCGCTTTTACGATCACCTTTTCCCCTGCCAGAATGTCCTCTTTTGCATACAATCCAAAGGTAGCACCTTTTACAACAGCTCCTGTCTCTGCATCTTTTTTCACCACCGAAATTTCCACCTTCTGGCGGTCATTTACAAACGCTGCGGTATGCTCAATAACCGGGGTATGCTGATCTTTGTAAGTAAAGGTAATCTTCTGTGGCGTCTCATTTAGTACAAAGCCTTCCGGGGCGGTCACTTCTACCACTTCGTAAGTGCCAAGAGGTAAGTCTGAAAGACTTGCTTCCCCTTTCTCATTGGTGGTAAGAGTATCTACCTTCTCCCCTTTCTGGTATTCCAGCATCCGATTTCCATTCTCATCCTTCTGGAAATCTGCGGTATAGATATCTTCTGCCGCAAACACATCAAAGACTGCGCCCGACAAGTTCTCCATCTGGTAAGAAAAATCCTTATCGAATCCAGATAAAACCTCGCCTTTTTTCACAATCTTTAACTGTCCTTTGACCGGATGATTTTCATAGACTACTTCAATAATCACATCCCCGGACACACTATCCATCTGATATGCTGTATTGGAATCTACCTTCACTTCGTAATAATTCTCATTCAGCGTATATCCGAAAGGCGCATCGACTTCCTCAATCCGGTAATGCCCTATCTTCAGATTCTGCGGAAGAATGAGATACCCCTGCTCATCCGTAAAATAAGATTTGTGTACCACCGTTGTCGGATAGGTTGTCACCTGTTCCACATACTTCTTCTTGTCCAGATCATACACCTTAAACTCTGTGTCCTTTTTTAACACAGGCTTCTTCGTCTCGTCATCCTGTTTTATGATTTTTAGCTTTGCTTCAAATTCTTTATCCAGAAGTACCCTCCATACCTGCGGAGTGTTTGGTTTATGCTCTGTAATCCGCACAATAAAATCATCCACAGGTTTGTAATTATGCGGTGTCGTTGTCTCCCTTACGATATAAGTTCCGTAAGGCAATGGAATACTGCAAGCATACCCTTTTTTATCCGTAAACATCTCCGTAGCGCCATTTTCTCCAATGACAACTGGCTTAGCAGAATCAAAATCATAAGTTCCATCTGCTTTCTTTTTCAGGGAAGATTCCAGATAGGCAGTAAAACCAGCACCTTCCAAAAGCTCTGCATCTGTATTTCCATTGTTGGCAGCCTTAATAATCTGGAACGGCTGTTTCTTTACCTGTTCCAGCGATACGCAATCTCTTTTTACGATGGCTACCAGATCGCCCTCATAGCTACACACAAGGTCGTGTTCCGTCTCGTCTGCCAGATATCCCACAGGCGGCGTAATCTCCTTCACGAAATATTTTCCCAAATATAAATCTTCCACAGAAGCCATACCCTTTTCATCCGTAGTCAGGGTTGCTACCTGTTCTCCTGCCGGATAGATCACTCCTGTTGTTCCATCTGGATGGACGATATCCTCACGGGCATATAGTCCATAAACCGCTTTTTCCAATGTTGCATCTCCCTGCGGCTGATTGGTGTTCGTCTCCTTATCCTTTTTCTGGAGAGAAATTTTAGCCTTGACACGTTCGTTCACAAACGTATGGGAAAAAGAAACCACTGCTTCCCTGTCATTTGTGTACACAAAATCAAAGGTAAATACATCCTTCGTATTTCTCACATACCCACTCGGAGCCTGTTCCTCTTTGACGTCATAAGAAAAGCCAATGGGAAGGTCTGCAAGAAAGGTAGCAGTTCCGTCATTTCCGGTTGTCGCTTTTTCAATAAGCGTTCCCTTTTTCACAACCACAATCCCATCTGCATTTACAATATCATCGGCTGCATACAGACCAAAAATACCGCCATCCAAAGGATGCTCTGTATCCTGATCTTTCTTTGTCACAGTGACCTTTGCTTTCTGGCGGTCATTGGTAAAGGTTGTCTCCGAAAAGACCACATCCACGTTCTGCCCTGCATAGGACAAGGTAACTTCTTTTTCTTCTCCGCCATTATAAAAATTTTCCGGAGCCTGCACTTCTCGTATAAGATAAATTCCTAAATGAAGATTTTTCAAGATCACCGCACCATTGGAATCCGTTGTCAGATGTTCTTTTACCAAAGCTCCCTTTTCATATACTAAGGCTCCATAGGCAGTATAGATATCTGCCCCTGCATACACATCATAGACAGCTCCCGCCTGTCTGCGGTTCTCATACTGGAACACCGTCTTATCAGCGCTTACCTCTGCTCCAACCAGTACCTGCCCTTCTTTATAAACTGTCAGTTCTCCTAACTGTTCTTCATCCGGCACAGTCACCGAAGTTGTCTGGTTCGCCACCAGCTTCACGTTATAGGAAGAAGTATTGAGACGATACCCTGTCGGGGCGGTAATCTCTTTTAAGTAAACCGTATCCTGTGTTTTTACGATCTCCACCTCAGAAGCGCCGTTCTTGTCCGTTGCTGGCATCTTGGCAATCAACTGTGTACAGTCTTTATCTTTATAAACTCCAAATACTGCACCGGACAATTTTGCATCCTGATTTTTAGAATCTACTTTGATCACCTGCACTTTTGCAAGCTCCAGCCATTTTACAGAAAAGTCCACATACTTTTTATCTTCCACGCCTTCGCCAAACACCAAAGCCAAATCCTGTACGCTTCCTCCCGTAGTGATCTTATACGCAGAATAATCTTTGGTAATGCTTCCTTTCATGGTTGCTGACCATGAACCGGAGACATCCACCGTCTGTGTCAGGGGCGCTGACAAATAAAACCTTGTCCCGCCGGATACCACAACTTCTGCTCCTGCACTGCTGGTTTTTCCAGTCGTTACATTATGGAATTTTACCCCCTTTGGAAGTTTCATGGTAATGGTCTGCTGTGCGTCTGCCCGGAAAGTAATTTCTTCTGTCCTCTGACCATTTCCATCTACATAAGCCGTCACATTTCCATTGGAAAAGGACATCTCCACATCCGGGATATCCGGCTGCCCTATTGCATAATTATAAAGCTCCATTGCCAGACTCTCTCCGGTACTATTTGTCCCATAAAACGCATCACTGCTTCCATTGGCATACGACGCAGCCAGATGGGTAATAACAAAACGCTTTCCTGTGGAAAAGTCTGTATGATGTTTTGCAAAAAAAGCGGAAGAGCCAGCAGCTTCCGTACCGTAGTAACAGACCTTTGCCAGTTCTCGGTTTCCTTCCAGCTTTGTAATCTGGTAAGTCCCGCTTCCCGGTCCCGGTTTTGATGGTTCAATACAGTACGCTGTTGCAGTCACATTTCCAAAAGTTACAGTAAAAGGACTGGTCAGATAAGTCCCAAGACCATAATCCGCATAATAATACCAGTCTCCCTGTGTAACCGTAACCTTCTGAGATGCACGAGCCGCACGCAGCTTCTTTGACTGAGCAGTAAATGTCAGGCTTTTCCCTTCTTCCAGTTCCGTAAAATCCACACCCTGCTCTGCCGCCTGCATCATCACCTCCCCGAAAGATAACCCAGTTTCCTGATCTACCGTCTCCTGTCCCTGTGCCGCCTGTAATGCCGCATCCAGTTCTTCCTCCGATTTTATCTGTGTCTGTGGGATTTCTGATTCTTTCGGCTGTTCTTTGACAGGTTCACTCTGTGAAGTCTTCTCCGAGTGCGACTCTCCATCTTCCTCACTCTCCTCTTCATCCTGTCCTCCATAACCAGAATCCTCCGACGCTGTTTCTGTCTGTGTCTTTGTCACAGGTTCTTTTACCGTAATGTTCCGTACCACATGATAAGACGGATGTTCACTTCGGGGTTCTACCATATAGACCGCCCGATAAACATCCGCCTTATTCACGTCAAACGCTTCCCCGGAACTGTTCTTTGCTTCATGCAAGGTAACTTCCACCTTGTCCGTCTGAATCTCAAGCCCGGAGAAATCACTTTTCACATCAAATGCACTTCCTATTACTACCTCATAGTCACCGGCAGTTACGATCTCCTCTGCCGAAAGCATATCCCTGACCGCATCCAGCGCCGGGTACTGCACTTCAAAGGCTGTCGGTTCCGGCTCTGCCGCATAAGTAGTCAAAGGCTGTGCTATTGTTGTCAAGATTGTCATAACAGATAACAGTCCCGACACGATTCTTTTTACTTTTCCTTTCACTCAAAACCACCTCTTTTTTCTTATTTTTTATAAGCACCCATCTATAAAGATTCAAACAATCATAAGCACCACTCCCTTCCGCTGTACTTGTGCAATCGAAAAAACTTTTCAACAACAGCACATGTATATGGCGATATCTGTTCTAAAATAAGAAAGCCGATACCGCCACATCTTATCTACTGTCATTGATCCGGCAACCCGGATATAACAATAAGATTCTTTTGAGGTTTGAGCGTTTTCCTGTTTTCATCCCAGACACGTTCCTGCTTGGGTGTCCTTGTGTCCCAAGCGTATCAGGTATTTCCTGACCGCTGATAAGGCACGCAGAATGCGCACTCAATATCAGGTATCTATCTGGGCAGGCTATGAAGTTTTCAAGGTTCAGTGAAAAGGATTTCTTCCCTTCTCACTAACCCCAATCGGGAGATGCGAAAAAACAAGCAGGGGGAAATAAATTTTTTTTAAAATCGGCGGCAACTGCGTATCTTCACACAGCTACCGCCGATTTCATTTACATATTATTCTGTTGGAACAGGCATCCACTTTTCTACCCACCGATTATATGGTTCATACTCCTCAAACTGGTGACAGCTTTGAATATCTGGATCTGCCCACACCACCGCTGCATGTGCTGGCAGATTTTAAAATGCCGCAGTTCCCTATCTGTAAATCATTCTGCCACATGGGTCATCCACCGTCCTCTGGAATCTACAAACCTTTGTTTATCATAAATCATCACAAATGGAAAAACTCCCAGTTCCCACAAAGTATCAATCCGAAACAAATCTTCCTCTATACTGCTCCAATAATTTGTCAGCACATAAACCCTGCTATGCCCCTGTGATTTCAGTCCCGACTGTTTGAATAACCGAAACTTCTCCTGCAATTTCTCTTTCGGATCGTCCCATGCAAAATGATATTCTCGAATCTTCTGCAACGCTTCGATTACCTCCTCATTGAGAAAACGCACGTCCATGCCGCCATTAAAATCCCGATAAGTCCGCAGCTTTCCGACTGATATACCCGTCTTTTTCCAGTGTGATGCAAAAAGAGTGGTTCTTTCTCGGACACCCACGGGTAAGGAAACCATAGGCAGTATCTTTTGTCAATTCTGGATAGCAATTCTCAATTTCTTCTGGTAGCCGATTCTCCAGATCATACCCGCTGCCGCCCCAAAACATTACACTATAGTCCGGCAACTCCGGCTCTTTCGACTCCGTAAATATTTTGCTTACATACAGCACATCATAGTATGTTCCCATATCAGTAAACTCCACTGTATTTTCCATCTGTTTATGATAGAAAGAAATTTTCATCAGCGAAAAGTTAAAAAAATTATGACTGTCACAATCAATCAGTCCTACCCTCATCTTTTGCTGTCTTTTCACTCTGATTGCCCTCACCATACACCTTCTGTACCTTGCGGATTGCTTTTCGTATCATATCGGAAACTGCCTGATTGGAAACACCCAGTTCCTTTGCAATGATCCTCTGTGTTATCCCATCCAGATAATGCCGTTTTAGTACATACCGCTGATTTTCTGTCAGCGGCAACAAGGCTTCTTCCATTGTTTCACACAGAATCATGCCTGCCAGCGTAGTGTCCTCTTCTCCCAGTACGTCCCAGTCCTCTGCTACCGCACTATACGATACGGTTTTCTTTCCATTGCGGACTTCCTGATTTTTTGCCAGCCGATCCTCGCCCTCTAAAATCAGGCGTATGTACCAGTTCTCATTATCAAAGAAACTTTCGTTAATATTCGTAAATGTTTCTTCGCCGGATTCATATATGTATTCCCTGCAGGGATGAAGCGGAAACACCGTTGCCCTGTTTCCCACCCGGTAAAACACAAATCCGTTTCGGTACACAACGATCTCCGTCTGCTCTCCTACTATCTCTTTCACAGCAATCGGTATATCTGCCTCCAGAAGCGCTTTTACCGAAGGTACTCTTCCTTCTACCTCTGCCACCTCTACCATGTTCCGAAGTTCTCTTAATGTAAGCATATAGACCACCTTTCTACCTTGCAGCGCGGGTGGTCTGTCGTTTATCGGTCACTTACTTCAGAAAAGCAGCAGAAACAGTCACAGATACACCCGTTTTTTTTGAACGGGAGTCTGTGACTCCTTCTGATAAAACCTTTCATATAATGATTACCGTCATTTTTTCAATTTTGAGCAATTTCGATCAGAAAGTCCTTTTTTCTCTTCCAATTTTTGTGATAAAGAGAAATAATCTCCCATCGCATCATACGGACAGTGCTTTCTGTACTCCAACTCCTCCAGCCTTGTCATAGCTCATCCCCTCCTTTCACTGAAACTCTTTGCTAGTTCTTTCAATAATCCAATCTAATAAGAAGTAAAAAACAAGCAGTTTGGAAACTTTTTCGCAAAAAAAAACGGAAGAAACGAATCTGTCATGCTAAATCAACTTGACGGTTTCGCTTCTCCCGGCTTCAGCGCTGTGGAAATCTCTAGCTCCCCCCTAATTCGTATAGGGTAGTTTACGCAACTCTTTTTGCCTCTTCACTTCTCTTTAATTTTTTTGATATATACAAATGATTTCGTATAACTCTTCCATGTCTACCTATATTGTCTGCTTGCACTTCGGACATTCAATCGCTCCTGCACACTAACGTTGTCAAACAGACAGGCATTACAACTTTCTATATCACAATGATATTAAACAGGCAATGTCATTTTCTCACCCTCCCATTTTATATCCTGTTATTTGTTGATAAAATAATTTTTGTTTCAAACTCCTTATCTGTATAGCTATAATTCATATTACCACAATATTTATTAACTAAATCTGTCAGAATACTTATACCGAGTCCTGTATGTTCTCTTTTTGTAGAAATCAATTTATTATCACTAATTTCTGGAGTTTGTGCCATAGTATTTATCATTTTTATCACAACATAATCTTTGAATTTATGGATTCTCAAAAAAATTCTTCTACCATGTTTGCACTTTTTACTTGCATCTATTGCATTATCTAATAAATTGGCAAATAATACTGTCACATCTGTTTTGTCCATAAAATCAAATCTAATATCTTGCATATTGATATCTAATTCAATATTATCATGATTGCATATTTGTATTTTATCCCATAAAATAGAACAAACAATTCGATCCGAACACTGAAATTGTCTTTGTATATCTTCAATCTCTTCTAATAACTTATTTGCATATTCCTCTCGCATCACTTTTTCTGTTTCTCCCATGCTTGAGATTACTTGTAAATGTCTCTTCATATCATGCAACAATTTTTGTGAATCTTGAAAACGTTCTTGTAGACTTTCATAATACCTCGCAAACAACTCTCTTTGCTGTTCTAGAAGTTCTGTTTTCTTTTCTAACTCAAAATTGTATGATACTCTTTCAAACAAATGCATAACACCTGCGTCAACTACCGCAAATCCGATACCGATTACTAGAATAATACCATTATGCTCAACATCTGTTTCTTTTTGAAGCAAATATAACAATAATGAGAATTCAAATACAAGTAAAAACACCATATATATATTCAAAGCAATAGACACATTACTAATTTTACACTTTTTTAGAATCTGACTAAATACATGCCATGTACAAAGAATTGCCAAAGCATTTGCAATTCCTGATACTAAGAAAAACCTTGGCTCACTTAATGCAATGTAGGTATTATCTTGTGTTAACGTTGAAAAGATTGTTGTAACTACTAAATCCATAATAGCAACATAAATTACTATAATAACTGAATTTACAACAACATCTTTTTTTTCCGTAGTATATAAAAATGCTGATCCTGCACATAGTGCCATTAATGAATAACTTATATTTAACATTGGATTTGCCGCCAGTGCTTCTACCGCATTAAGCAAAATATGTGTTATTACTGACAAATAATATATCCACTTTTTCTCAACATATTTGCGCTCATATAATTCATCTAGTATTTTCAAATAAACATAACCTGTTATTATACATGAAACTGTCAATCCTAATATATATATCATCCACTTCTCCTCTTCTATATTCTGTCAAACGTTTCTTGAAGAAAATCATTAAAAATATTTTTAAATTCCACTGCTCTTTTTTGTGCCAATGGAATTTTATCACCATTCTCAATAAAAATATCAAATCCCTTGATTGATTTTATATAAAGCATGTTAACTATAAAACTTTTATGAGGGGACGCAAAATTATATTGTTCAAATTTTTCTAATAACTCTTTTAATTTATATGTAGCAACATAATTTCCCTCTGTTCCATGAATAACTACTTTTCTTGCTAAATACTCAAAATAAAAAATTTCATCCAGTTCAAGTGTAACGATTCCATTTTCTGTTTTAAAGGCATATTTTTGTTTTTCCGTTTTGTTATCCAAATAATAAATTATATCATCCAATACCGCTGCTACTGTCGCTGTCTCTATCGGTTTATCTATATAATCAAAGGCATGTACTTTATATGCCGATGCTTTATAATTTTCATAATTAGTCACATATACAATTTTACTATTCACATCCCATTTTCTCAATTTTAAGGCTGTCTCTATTCCATTTAAACCTGGCATTTCTATATCAAGAAAAATAATATCAAACCGTACATGGGATGCCAGTAATCTATTTCCATTTTTAAATTCTACAATCCACACTGAGCGTTCCTTAGTTAAGAAATGCTTTTCTACTATGGAATGCATATTTTTACGAAATTCTTTATCATCATCACATATTGCTACTTTAATCAAACTTTTTATCCTCCGTATTCTTAAAACAGGTTTGTTAAAAAACAGAAAAAGAATCCTTAACAATCAGATTCTTTTCCTACGTTTACATGTACTTTTTAACTTCCCTGCTACGAGCATTATAGCTTGAATAACCCAAGCCGTAATAACACTATACATAATCAACGGATATACTACCCCAAAAACACATAGACCACCCGAAACCAAAAGATATTTTCGGGTTACATATTGATATTTTATCTTTTCCTTTTCCGTCAATGGCTTATTTTCTGCTTCTTGCGGTGATAACCCCCATATAATTCCACCACAAATCAGCATACATCCCAAATTCAAAAAGAGGTTAATTTGAGATAAAATTTTTACTAAAGCAACTGCACATATCGTAGCTATAATGGTACACCAATAACACCCTATAGATGAATCTGCATGATAACCACCAGAATATTCCCGTATTTGTGCATATATTACTAGAAACAGGACTATACTGCAAAATTCTCCCAAAATAAAACCTAAGAATAAAATAAATACAATATGGCACGCTTTCTTTGCCATCATGTGTAACCCATATAAACATATCTCTAGTTCATCCAAAGATACTGCCCCTTCTGGTAAAAAATAGCTTACCACTTGTTCTTTGATTTTTTTAATCATTCGTTTTATTAAGTTTCTTTACACTTTCCGGAAGTTTTGGCTGTCCGTGCAAAAATGCACATGTAGAATTCGCATTTTTCTCTGCCGCTTTGTATGCAACACATACAAGAATTTTCTTTGTCAGATCCTTAACATTTTTTTTCATTCGTAGTACCTCCAAATTGGTTATTAATAGATTGAAAAAAGTATATTTCTTTTCTCCAGATAATTCAACAATTTTGGATGAACTACGATATTTATGTATAAATTTTATATCTAATTTTCGATTATCCGCATAAACACTATACTTTCAAGTATTT
>ERZ773218.2480-NODE-2480-length-14229-cov-2.932200_pt1 | contig 14229 bp, 10 predicted proteins | sample MGYA00580527_ERZ773218 | MGnify/ENA primary metagenome ERZ773218 (study PRJEB29015, sample SAMEA2737763) | human gut metagenome | biome: human gut; feature: human-associated habitat; material: faeces | place: China | collected 2012 ...
ATCACCGGTCTGGGTAGTAAATCCATCGGCCATCGTATCGTCGCTATTGAATTGGATAATATATCCCTTATTTGCCTTCAAGGTCTCCGAGTCGCAAAGCTGTCGCCAAGACTCACCCACTCCCTTATCGGCACGAGACTTGCCATCGTATTCCCGTACGACAAAGCGAGCGTCGCTGCTTGTCAGCTTGATCTCGGACATCTTCAAGTCGTAGGGGAAGGATACGAAATGCTCCTAGCGTTCCAATTGAAGGAGATCGCCTCGGTCTGTATCTCAGCATCCACCAGCAAGGAGGCATCCCGATAGTAAGCAAAGCTCTTCGGTTTCCAAATCTCATTACCCTCAACGGTGAGGCTACCGTGATGCAAAATTACAGCAGGTCCATCCACCTTATTCTGATCATTTACGATGACATTACCACCGTTAACAACCATAAGTCCATCGTCGAAGAAACGAGCCTCCAAGGATCGGTCTACCATACCAACTTGCACCGTCAACTCTTCTTCCTTGGAAACACATTGATCATTCTCATACCAACCAGCAAACAATCGAGGATCATCGGCAGGCATCTCCACCCTCACCGTAATGGATTTACTATCATTTCTTACCATTTGAAGAAGGTCTGATGTATTAGGGAAACTTATACGCACGAATTTACCGACAAATGCTTTGTCCTCCTTACCTGCCTTATAAGTATATATAGTATCATCGGAGACTTTTGTCTCACCATCATACCAGCCAAAGAACAAATTAACATATTTAGCCCAATAATAATCTTCCCAATTTCCATCCTGACAAACCGCCTTCAAAGTCACTATTTCCCCCTCTTCATAGGCACCGCTACCTTCTACCCATCCATAATTTTCATTATTAGAAGTTGACGTAATCAACTGCCCAAACTCCACAATGTTATTTCCGAATGGAGACCAATAGGTGTTTGCTTTATAAGTATCCTTCATGCCTTTCGGGACGTAAACTTTACAGGTGGTCTTATCTACGGATTTAAAAACATCAGCTCCATCCAAACGTACCATCTCTGTAGACTTCAACTTGATAGATGAGACCTTTGCGGAAGCGAAAGCAGAATTGCCTATGGATCGTAAGGTACCGGGGAAAGATAATGTGCCGGTGATCGGACATGCATAGAATGCATTGTTGCCTATATAAGACAAGGACGTATTCAAGAAGTCCACGGAAGTAACACCAGTATTATTAAAAGCGTAACCGTCAATCCGCTCCAATCCATCCGGAAGTTTCAATGAAACGGGTACGCATGAGCTGGAAGAGAAAGTAGAGTAACCGATCGCCTTCAAGTGAGACAATAACGATAAATCAATCTTTTGCAAGCTGTAACAGTCCGAGAACGCAGACTCCCCTATCCTTTCTACAAACTCGGGCATATTCACTTTCCGCAATGCGGATAAACCAGAGAACGCAGAATTACCTATCTCCTTTATCGTATTCGGAAGGATAACTTCTTCCAAATAACGCAACCCTCCAAACGCACTATCCGGCAACCTATCCTCTTCCATCGTAGCCTTGCTCAAATCAGCCTTTTGCAACAGCTCTATTTGCTTAATGACCTCGAAGTCACTAGCGTTCATCGGACCGGTGATACGCAATTCTAAGATAGTAGCCAATGGAATATTCAGTTCCGTCAATTTCGCACCCAGCGAACCAGCCGCCTCCAAGGTCACTACTACAGGATCCGCATCAATCTCTACAATCTTGCTTTCTTTCCAAAAAGCAGCCTCACGATAAGCCTTAGCAAAGCCTTTCGGTACATATACCAACGCATTCTCCAAACCGATCGATTGCGACAAGCCGATCGGCTTCTCAGCCTTCATGATTACTTTCGCTCCTCTTCCCGAGAAAGATCCGTTATAAAAAGCCTCTCCTTTTATAGTCAACACAGATTCCGGGATCGTCAGTTCCATCAATGATTCGTTATAAGGAAACGAACGCTCACCAAGCGTCTTCACCGTAGAAGGAATCGTATAAGCCTCATTCTTCTTTCCCGCCGGATAGAGTAATAAAGTAGCCTTGTCCACCACAAAAAGGACTCCATCGATAGAGGTATAGAAACCGTTATTGATTACGACTTCCTCCAAAGAAGAACACCCTTCAAAAGCAGCTAGATTCAACGTATTCAAGGATACACAATTACTCAGATCTACTTTTTTCAAGCTTTGACAAGAACTAAACGTTCCAGAAGAAATAACTGCGAGCTGTGTGCTTTTACTGAAATCAACGCTAGTGATATTACGACAATTAGAAAAGGCAGATCTACCCAATTGGGTGATTCCAGAAGCAAAAGCGATATCACCAGCCAAGGCACAACCTTCAAAAGCTCTTTCGCCTATATCTTTTAAGGCTGTCAATTGAGAGAAATCGAAACCAGATAATTGATAACACCCATTAAATGCATAAGATTCTATCGTCTTCAATGCCGAGCAACCAGATAACTCCACCGTTTGCAAAGAGGAACACTCGCCAAATACCCAACTCCCCAAACTCGTCAGCTTAACGCATCCCGTCAAATTTACCGTCACTAAATTGCTACAAAACCTAAAAGCAGAAGACCCTATTTCCACTAAATTCACACACGTCGATAAATCCAAGCTCAGCAAACCACTACATTTATAAAAGGCATTATATTCTATCCTCTGCAATTGCGTAGCTTTCGAGAAATCCAAGTCTGTCAAGGTACTACAGTCAGAGAAGGCCTCCCGCTCTATAATTTGAAGTACTCCCGGAAATACCACTTTTCGGAGCGTCAACTTGTTTTGGAAAGAATTAGCTGGGATATAGCGTAAATCTGCCCAAGCGCCACCCATTTTAGGCAACTCCGTCACCCCACTCATATCCAGCACTTGAAGCATACCCATCTGCTCCTTCATCGTCTTAAAGTCCTCCGCTCTCAGTAGCCCATTTACTTTCAAGCTCGTTACCTTGCCCACATCCGCTCCTAGCTCGGATGCCAGCGTATTGGCAGAGGTCAGTGTTACCTCCTTCACCAATTGCGCATATACACTACTACTTATCCCAAGTCCTACGAGAAAAGCAAAAAGAAAGAAAAGTTTTTTCATACTCATTCTATTTGAATTAATAATTGATTTACCCTACAATCATCAACCGCTCCTTATCATCCACACAAAGAAAAAGCGCGAGGCTTAGCCATTGTCACCCACCTCTAGGTATCCCCATACCCTGCCCGGATAACAAACAGCAGCCCCACGCTTCATTATAAGATGCTCCTCTCGAAGTAACTATAACAAGCATGGGCGTCTGTTGTTATTATTCCCGGGCACGAAATTGGGGATTTCAGAAGTGGGAATAATATCTTTTAACGCCTTTTCCACGAAAACGAACCCGCCGAGCTTCCACTCTAACGGCTCGGTACAAAGTACGGAATTTCCCATGAATCCCGCAAACATCCATGCGAATATTTAGAATTCCTCATCCAATCCATAAGGACAAAAGCCGAAACAAACCAAAACAAATGTTTCTTGAACCCTATGTAAATTTCCGCACTACCTAATATATACTTTATTCAGCGACAGCGAACGTTCGTTCGGCGGCAGTGAATATATATTCGGCGGCAGCGAATGATCGTTCGCCGCCGCCAAACGAAGAATACAAGCTTATCTTTTAGAGAATAAGAAGGTTATAAAGGAAGAATACGAACAAGTGTCCTTTTGTATAGAAGGAACCGCACGCAAGTTAAGACACTAGCCCTGTTTATCTTGCAGCTCTCGTATGATTTCGTCAAGAATGTAGAGATCGCTTTTTAAAAGCAAATCTCCATTCCGTAATGTTAGGCATTTATAAGTATCACTATTATAAAAAAGGTCTAATGCTTTATCGGTAGAAATACGCAAACGAGACGCAAGCAGTTCGATAACTCCCCTATATTTACCCTGCATAACCGTATCAGCCGCACCAGGGACAACAAGTGGAGCAGATGTTTTAGGTAAAAGAAACGCTTCCGTAAAGCAGAGGCAACGATCTATGATCTCTTGGTTAATTATGCAAATCTGGTTATTAGGCTCTTGATGGATAAGACGAGCCAAGGCCTCCTCGCGTGTATAATCCCCACGCATATAAAGGTCAATCGTACGAATCACACGGTCATCCGCTATACCTCCTTCTATCATGTCATAAGCTGACCACAAATTTCGACCTTGACGACAGGCCACTACAAAGTCTAACCAATCAGCATCATAAGTTTCGAAACATAAATAGCGATATGGCAAGACACGACAGACATCCATATCCAAAGAATAAACATTCAGCCAAGCCTCATCCTTATGACGTACCTCTGCTGTACGAAGTGCCCAACGAACTGCCTGTTCTTTCAAGTCCGTAACATAGAACCCGATTCCAAAATCCAGATTAGGCCGGCAAACCCCAGCCAAAGGCTCCTCTATACGGCAAGTGGAACCATGATAAACCGTCAACATAGTGTTTTCCCTTTCTCTTCAATACTACGGAAGGGTTTATATCCGTCCGGGAGCCATTGAGGATCACGATAGTAAATATATTCTAAGATGGAGTCTACGATATATGATTTCCCTTGCGTATGCAAGGTATCGTAATAAGAGCGGATATAGCCATTGATCGCTCCTAGTTCCTTCAGTTTATTATATACATCCGAACCATAACGCCCTAATCGTTCCGCGGTACTCTCTATGCAATAAATCATAAATTCCAGTTGCTTCTCCTCTATAGTCATAACCCTATCCTTTTTCTGGTTATAGATAACAAAGTTAGCAAATACTTCTCAGTTATACAAAGACAAATATCATTTTAGTACTACCACTACGGAATCCTCTATTATAGATAATTTCATCCACGGATTTTATCGCATGAGCCGCTTTTTACGTACATTTAAAGCAAATTCATCTAAGCGACATGGAAAAATGGATAAACAAATCGAACTATCGCAAACAGAAATAGAGCTAGCGTTCGCTTCCTTTTGTATAGAAGGAACCGCACGCAAATTGGGGCAGCCTTATCAAGAGGTGTTCGCACGCATGAAACGGGTAGGAATGATAGAGAACTATATCCTACCCAATTATGATATATTGCATACTGAAAGCCGCGAACACGTAATCGACAATATAGATGTAACTTACTTCCGACTATTCAATATACCCGATTCATTATCTGAATTATATAACTTACGATCCACGGATTTGTATTTGCGACCGAAATCTAAGTGGTAAGAGAATCCGATCTCGAAGCCCGGATAAATATCACCAAAACGCTGATCGGTCACATAGGGAGCGATCGCTGAAAGGTTCTTACTCCGGTAACAGGCGGATGATGTAAATTGGGTAGAGAAAGAAGCGCTTAACTGAACCTTCCCGATTCTATAACCGATACCCAACCTATTAAAACGATCGGCCTCACGACTGGTCTCACCCGAAAAACTATAGCTTCTCTTATAAATCAACAGGTTAAAATTAAAGTTCTTCACATCGCTATTCAAAGAGATCACATAGAAGGGATCCGTGTATGTATGCGAATAGCTATTTCCATTCGATTGGAAATGGTTCAAGCCTCCGGAGATATTCATGCGCAGATAATCGCCGAAGGGTGAATAATTCAAATACAGTTCCGGCGTAAAACGATGGAAACTCCGTTGGTTATCGTAGGTACGGATAAAAAGTCCCCGGCTAACGTCATACAGGGTCTCTTCCATGACCATGCGGGGCTGGTATTGGTAAGAGAAAGTAAAGCCGGCCTTGACCTTTGCCGTATTCACATGAAATTCCACGGCGTTGTTATGATATAAGAAAGGGGATAGACCCGGATTACCTCTACGAACCTGTAAGGAATCAATCCATTGCTCCACGTTACTCAACTCAGACAAGGATGGGTTTACATTGCGCAGGGTATACCGATAACGAGCGGATAATACCTCATTGATAGTATAAGTAAGTGTTACCTGCGGGCGGAAATACCACCGATTATAAGAGCCCGAGTTTTCTTGCGATAGATAATTACGGGAGGCGCCCAAACCTACGTTATAAACCAACTTCTTCCAAGTTCCTACGTATTGCGCATACATATACGATTCAGATTCCGTCATATGGGTCGTATAATCACCGGAACCGGAATATACGTTGTCCGTATAAGCCTGCGTATGTTTCAAACCGGCGGAAATGCGACCGGTCTCTAGCTCTTTCTCGTAGATACCCTCTCCGATTACCGAATAGCGCTTTCCATCTACTTTCGTATAAATATCTGTCAAAGGAATACTTTCCAGTTCTTCCCGGTAGGTATGACGGCTATCGGTATTCGAATAAGTTCCCACGACATTGACAGCCAATGATTGTTTACGTGGTAATTTCCGGAAATAATACAAGTCGAGCGAGGGACGGGTATTCAAGGATTTATTATTATCGATAAGATCGGTCGTCATCTTGCTCTCGCTATTCCTTAAAAGGGCACTGCTATAGTTATGCGGATAGTCATAATAATAAAAATTCAGCTTAGCGTTCAAGAAATAATCATCATCCTTCGTGTAGTTATAATTCGCCGTCGTAGTCCAATACATCTCATAATCCCTCCCGGGGATTCCTTCCTGTGTTCGCTGGAAGGTACCATCTGGGGTATGAAAGATTTCCTTCCGGTCTTGCCATGCCTCTTTATACCGGTGTCCGTTCGCAAAGCTGGATAAAGAGAACTCCGAACGTCCTCGGTTATACTTACCATATATATAATCTGCCATCCAAAACGTGTTTAATTGATGGCTTAAAACCACGCCGAGATTTCCTCCGGAAGTCCGCTTGATCGTTATATAATCCAAGACGATATCGATTCCTTCCCCATATCGCAAGCCGGGGTTATCGTGATATTCCACCCGTTTGATATCCTCCGGCGAGAGGGCTGCGACTTCTAAGGAAGAAGCCAACACGCCATTTATACGCAACTGAACGTTTCCATTCGCCATAGAGATACTTTTCGTATTCGGATCTACCCATAGACGAGGTAAGGACATCCGCCTTGTCAAATCCAAGCCATCCATCGAGCGCCGCACTTGGTCTTTAGAGGGGAATATAAGTTGACGGTCTTTCTTCCTTATAATCGAAGAGGCTTGAATGGTAACCTCATCCAAATCGATCGTTTTCTCCTCTTGCGCGTTTACCAAAAAGGCAACGCAAATCAATCCCACAAATAATACTTGTCTTCTCATAAAATTCAAATTTGATTCGAGACAAATGTAAGGAGGGAAACAGCTAAAATCGATTTATACAGGCAAGAAACTAAAGTGCAAGGCATTATACACATACACTGATTTACAAAGCATTAGCGAACGACTTAGAGAGAAAAGTTTATATTTGCCGTTCGAGCACTTATATTGCCGATGATATCCTCTTTCTCGTCCATACCCAGCTTATGGCGGATGTCCGTCTTGCGCTGATAGATCGTACGGACGCTTTGCTGGGTAACTACACTGATTTCCTTGGTAGAGAAGCCGGCGCATAGCAAGCAACAAAGCTGGATCTCTTTTTCCAGCAAACGCCCATCAGACAATCGGACCAGATGCGTATGGAAATTATCATAGACTGCGTCGATAATCGGATACAGGTCATCCCATACCAAAAGCGTATCTACCGGGACATCCTCGTTCGTGATACGAGTCATTTGCTGGAGCAATTCCTTATTTTGTTGCGTGGGAGTAGTCGCCATCAAGCGGATAACACCCAATTGCTGCAACAAGACCTTACGGAAAAAGGCACTATCGGGTTTCTCCTCCTCCGCTACGGATTGCTTGGACTCATTCAAGAGCTGACGCAAGGCTTCCAAACGCTCCTCCATATCAATCAAACGGTTCCTTCGGTTACGGATATATAAGAAAACTCCACCAGCTACCAATATGGAAAGCAAAGAAACGATCACCAAGATAGAGAACGTACGCTGCCGGCTCATCTCCAAGCGAAGATTTTCTCGGCGTAAACGATTTTGATCGACCAATCGTTCCCGCTCAGCCTTCTCCGTTTGGGATTTCACGGTATACAAAGAATCGCAATATTGCCCTAATCGGGAAATATCCACCGGTTTATTTTCCTTTACGCCCAATATAAATTGATAGGCATAATTCAGCGCATGCGAGGCTATATCATCACTGTGACTAAGTTCCAAGCCTAACGTATTCTTCTCGATATACTTCCGGGCAGAATCCAATTCCCCTAGATTGATCCAAGGCATAACATAGGATCCCGGGGTCTCTCGCTCCGGATATCGTTCTTCCAACAAACGTAAATAGCTGATAGAAGCCTTGGGATTAAAATCATACAAGAAATCCGCATAATTACGGGCAAAATGATGGGCATACCATTCGATATTCTTAGCCAAGGCCGAGTCCGCGGCCAAACGAAGATAATAATCCGCCGAGTCCCTCATTCGCAAGCGGCTATAACTCAACCCGGCCATATAATAGGCCATCTCCTTAAATCCAGCTTTTGGCGAGGCTTCCCATTCCTTCGAGTCTGCGATCGTTTCCCGATACAACCCCTCACCAAAGCTCAAGGAAGTCAATCGGTCATAAAAACGTACAAGGTAGGTCGAATCCGAACGGGAATAAGCGGAATCTATCGCCTCTCGGTACAAAGCACGTCTTTGTTCCAACCCCTTCCGGGAATCACCCATATAAATAGCCTTTACGAAATAAGCGGAAAGTAAAGGCTCCGAGGCATGCTCCTTATAATAATCCACTGAGTAGTCGATGAGCGAGTCGTTCACTAAGCTGCGCCCCTGCAAGAGATGAAGCCAAGCGAGCCTCCGTCCATACTCTGCCTTATCGCTATCCGAAAGAGCGGAAAGCGTTATTTGTTCCTCCAGCAGCCAGGCAGCGCTATCTAAGTTATTCTCGTTTACCAACCGGTCCGCCTCCGCAAATTTTTCCCGGACGGATTTACCGCCACAGGAAAGCAACAGGCAGACACTGGCCAGAAATATGTAGACAAACCATTTCGTCATAGCGACAGAGATCCTAATTTCCGGCAAAGGTACATTATTTTCGGAAGCCCGGGCGATTCACCGATATTTTTATCCGTTTCGTCGATTCCTTTTCCCGCTCGGATAAGGAAGCCCTATCTTTGTAAGCAGACAAAGGGTTTATCTATGTTACAATTAAAAAGAAACGACTTATTGATCGGCTTCACGATATCCGTCTTGCTTAGTATTTTCGTGAACTTCGCCCTTCTGATGCGTAAATATGAGTTCGAGACCGGAAACCCGAGCATGGGTATCCAGCCTCCGGATCGCACCATGTATTATTTACTAATCTGGTTCTTCGTGTTCTCCTTCATCTTATTTATTGTCAACAGCTTGATGTATAAGCTCGGGGACAAGCTTTTCCGCAGGAAAGAGTATAAAAGGGTATTGCTGGTTTGCGTAACTTGTATCAGCATCGCCTACGGCATGTTTCATCTGTCGCCGGTTTTGTACACGGCCATTTTCGTAGAATGGCTTGGGGAAGATGGGCCCCAGCCAGCTACCCAGGATATCATGATCCGCATCGACCGGGGCAGGATGGCTACACAAACCATCAGGTCTGCCGAGCGCCGGGGCATACCGGTACCTCCCAAGCCTTTCACGGTCCCTAACTCTTTCATGACGGAGCATCTTTTCGTCTTCCTTACGGTTATGCTAAGTTCCGTACTAATCCGCCTGTTAAGCAGCAAGCAACAAATGAAACTGGAATATGAACAATTGAAGACCGAGAAGTTACAGAATTCCTATAACGCCTTGATGGGACAAATCAACCCACATTTCTTCTTCAACTCCTTAAATGGATTGAACGCCTTGATACAGAGCGGAGAAAAACAACAGACGTTGGCTTATCTGGATGAGCTATCCAACGTCTTCCGGTATATCTTGCAAAGCAACAAGAAAGAGCTGGTTACGCTAGCGGAAGAACTTCAATTCGTAAAGGCGTATACCTATCTGCTGAGCGTGCGCTACGAGGGAAAACTATTCTTCTCCATCCAAGCGGATACCCCTTACTTACTTTGGTATCTGCCGATATTGAGCGTACTCCCCTTGATCGAGAACGCCGTAAAGCACAACGTTATCAGCAAGCAATACCCGCTACAGATCGATATCTATACCACCCATGAGGACAAACTAATCATATCCAATAAAATACATCCTAAGTCGGAAGATAGCAAAGGCAGCGGTATCGGATTGAAGAACCTATGGGGGCGCTACCGGATGCTTACCGGAAAGGACATCCAGATCTCCAACCGCAAGGAATATTTCAAGGTCACGCTTCCTTTACTCAATAAACCCATTCACTCATGAAAGCAGTTATTATAGAAGATGAGACTACCGCCGTTAATAGCTTAAAGGCGATCCTAGCGCAAAATACGGTTACCCCGATCGAGGTGATCGCCGAGCTGGAGAGTATCGAAGAGAGCGTTGAGTTCTTCCGGACATCGCCTCATCCGGATATCATTTTCATGGATATCCATTTAGCGGATGGATCGGCGTTCAAGATATTCGAACAGGTGGAGATAGATGCTCCGGTAGTCTTCACGACCGCTTATGATGAGTATGCGTTACAGGCTTTTCAAGTAAGCAGTATCGATTATTTACTGAAACCTGTCACGCTGGTCTCGCTGGAAAGGGCCTTGAATAAATTACGGCTGTTCGATACCGAGGAAAGGCTGGCGCATATCCGGCAAACGAACCGTACAATCCAGAGTCGCCACACGGTCAGGAGCTTATTGATCATGCTGGCCGATAAATTCTATCCGTTACCGGCTGAGGAGATCCTTTATTTCTATACGGCCAACGAAAAAGTTACCGCCTATACCTTCGACGGAAAACAACATCCCGTAGACCGTACCCTCGACGCATTGGGAGAGCAACTGGACGAGAGGCTTTTCTTCCGGGCCAACCGTCAATTCATCATTTCACGCAACGCCATCAAGGATATAGATCTTTGGTTCGGGAGCCGCCTGTCCGTCAACCTCACCTTACCTGTCCCCGAACGTATTATCATTAGCAAAACCAAGACCCCGATCTTCAAGAAATGGATTCTGAGGGAGGAGGAATAATGTCTTTTCACCCCCTCACGTAAGGCGATTCACCGACCCGATTATACCACTAATCGGTGCTTAACCTTTCTTCACCGAACTTTCCTGTTATTTTGCGGTACAACAAATAAAGGTAAAAAACACTATGCTGAAATGTATCACTTTCGACGGAGACACCTCGACCCTGAACACGCTCATGGGATATTTCGAGAAACTGGACAAGGCTTTAGCCGATGTCCACCAAGCGCTGAGCAAGGAGCAAACAGAACGCCCCATCTTCGTCCGGGAAGGCAGCAAGATCATTCGCCTCCGCCGGGAAGAGATCCTTTTCCTCGAGGGGTACGGCGATTATGTAAAGGTACACCGTATCAATGGCAAGCCCCTGCTCACGCAAGTCAGCTTGAAGCGGTTCGAGGAGTTTCTGGACAGGAATCGTTTTTGCCGGGTACATCGCTCTTACATCGTATCCCTCTCCCACATTAATTATATCGAGCGTAAGCGGATACGTATCGGCGAGGAACTGATCCCTATCAGCGACTCGTACCTGCCTGTCTTGATGAACAATCTGGCCCTTCAAGAATGACAATTTACTTCTTATTAGGCAAATACGCTGACACATCCGTCTCTCTAAAGGGACGAAATAGCAAGAAAGAGGTAGTGGTACGTGTGCTTTTTCGCCAAAAAGAGGCCAATTTCAGACGTGATAGGTGGCGAGACACGTCGCGATAGGCCGCGTAGCCCAACGCATATACCAGCGTTAGGCATCATGAGCGGCCGCGCATTGGGTCGTAAGTACTCGTGAATGGGCATTCGTACCCTGTCAAGACCCTATCGTAACACCGTTTTTATCCTTTTCTTGCCTTAAAACGTGAATTATGATGAATCAGTTTCGCTAGAACGAAAGGCCATTTTTCGGTATTTACCTATCAACGAGACGATTGTCGTTCTTTCTTCTCGTATTTGGGAACGAGTCGTACCTTTGCCCGGAAAAATCGATTCTCGGGGACTTCAGTTATCATTTTGTCATTTTGTCAAATCGCATGTTTCTATGATCAAGACATGATATTTATGGTGATCGCTTGTATAATGTTTAAAGTTTTTTACGTAGATTTGCCAATGGGTCAAAAGCCACTTTATAAAGCTCAAATTAATGTATAAAAAACAGATCGTTCTTATACTGATCGCCTTATCCACCACCTTTATCTTCGATAATGTACGGGCAGCCTCCACGCTAGATAGCTTGGAGCAAGTATTAGCGAGACTACCTGATAGCGCAAGATTAATCAAGCTAAATGATCTAGCTTACCAAAACCCCGATGACTATTCCTATAAGATCTATGCGGAAAAACTATTGAAAGAGGCAGAACAACAAAAAAACAACAAATATCTAGGAAACGCATACTTTCTTCTGATTAAATATCATTATTCACATGATATCGACAGCATGAGATTACTATTAAAAGAAGCGGAACCTGTCTTCCTTAATGGAAATAACCTAGAATACTTTTTCCGGACCAAGACATGGAATATCTATACGTATGAACAACAAGAAAATGATGAAAGGGTATTTAGTGAAGCTAAGCTGATTAATAAATTATCAGAACAACTTAATTACCCGGAAGGTAAAGAAATGGTTGATCAAGCAATAGCACACTATTATTCCTCGAAAAAACTTTTCAAAGAAGCTTTTAATCTATATGAGGATGTTTACAAAAGAATGGAAGCACGTAACTCTTCACCAATAAAAAGGATTAACATCATACGACAGATATTAAACCATAGAGGAGATGAGATCGATGTAAACAAACGCATCTATTATCTGCAAAAACTAAAAACTTATATAGATGAATGCCAGGAAAACAACATTACCCAATTAGATAAAGAAAATCCATTATATTATATAAAATACCTATATCACCGTTCATACTTATTTGTGGCTTACGATTTAGGAGATACAGCTCTTATGCGTTCTCATCTACAAGAAGCTGAATATATGACACAAGAATATCCAATTAAGAATCAAGCCACTGTACTAATGCGATTAAAAGCTCATTATTATATATTATCCAAACAGTATACAAAGGCTATCGATTTATATAATGAGATGATTAAGGATATCTCCCCAAAACACAACCGCCAATATTTAATAGACCTATTATATGAGCAGGCAGATATGTACCATAAAATAGGAAAGGATGACCTTGCCATAAGCCAATACAAAAAATGCATATCCCTCAACGACAGTCTCCGCAGATCTGAATACCTAGATGAGCTGGCTAAAATGCAAATACAACATCAAGAAGACAAAAAAGCCTTAAAGATCAAAGAGCTCCAACTGAAGGTCTCTCATAATACCCTTTGGGAATTAGGGGCTTTACTTATTATATCACTTTTGACTTGTACATTTTTCGGATATATAATTTATTCCCGTAAAAAACGCAATAGGTTCTTGCGCAAGGCCAAAGAACGTGCGGAAGAGTCCGACCGCATGAAATCAGCATTTCTCTCCAACATCAATCATGAGATACGAACTCCCTTGAATGCCATCATCGGCTTCTCCGAAATATTGATCGATGAGGAAGATGAGGAGCAACGCAGGCAATATGTCAATATCATAAGAGAAAACAACGGGATGCTCCAACAATTAATAGACGGTATATTAAGCATTTCCAATATTGAATCCGGAACGATCTCCTTTAAATTCACGAATTTCTCCTTATCTGAACTGATGAAGGAAATCCGGCATATAGCACCGACAAAAATTCCCGGTACCACCAACATTGAATATTCACAAGGCCCCGATAAAAAGATAAAAGCAGACAGATCCTACCTAGGACAGGCGCTAATTAATCTTTTGTTATTTTCGGCTAGCCGGGCTCCAAAAGGAAACATCCGATTCGGCTATAAGATTAAGGATGATACCGTCTCATTTTTTATACAAAATACAGACCTAGAAATATCTCAGGAAGAAATATCCCTCCTCCTTGATTACCGGCTCTTATTGCAAAGGTGGACAAAGGGGGTAGGAATGGGTGTCAACCTCGAGTTAGCCGCCACGAAGACGCTAGTGAAACGTATGGGTGGAGATTTAGAACTGGTTTCCAGAAGCAGACAAGGAATGGTTATTTATTTGATAATACCATTAAAGCCACACAATTCGCAACAATGATACCGC
>ERZ773218.2504-NODE-2504-length-14084-cov-7.650724_pt1 | contig 14084 bp, 9 predicted proteins | sample MGYA00580527_ERZ773218 | MGnify/ENA primary metagenome ERZ773218 (study PRJEB29015, sample SAMEA2737763) | human gut metagenome | biome: human gut; feature: human-associated habitat; material: faeces | place: China | collected 2012 ...
ACTCTTCTTTTATATCTTTTGAAGGTTATTGTGCGTCCCGATACATGAAAGTCACGATCTGGGCGCGGGTACAGGGGGCATTGGGGCTGAACGTGGTTGCGCTGGTGCCGGAGGTGATACCCTTACCGACGGCCCAGCGGATGGCGTTGTAATAGCTCGCCTCGCTCGTGGCGCCCACATCCTTGAACGGGTTGGAGTAGTAGCCGCTGGGCTGACCCGCGTAGCGGTACAGGAAGGTCACGATCTGGGCACGGGTGCAGACCTGATCGGGGGAGAACGCCGTGGTGCTGGTGCCGGAGGTGATGCCCTTCTGGCTGGCCCACAGGATGGCCTTGTAGTAGCTCGAGTGCGTGACGGCGTTGACATCACGGAACGGGTTGCGGGTGGTGGTCGGCTCCGGGCTGCCGGCGGCGCGCCACAGGAACGTCACGATCTCGGCGCGGGTGCAGGACTTGTACGGGGAGAAGGTGGTGCTGGACGTGCCGTTGGTGATGTTCTTGCCGACGGCCCACTTGACGGAGTTGTAGAAGTAGTCGGTGGTCTTGACATCGATGAAGTTCATCGTCTGGCCGATCTTGATGGCCACGGTGCCGGTGAGCTGGCGGGTGCCGGTGCCGGTCGTGCCGTAGCGGGCGTAGATGGTGAACGGGATGTAGACGGTCTCGCCGGTCTTGGCGTAGCGGCTGGCGAGGAACGCGACGTCGCTGAGCGCGTTCTGGCTGGCGGTGGCGCTGTAGTAGAACTTGTCAGTCGTCTTGACGGAGCCGCCGTAGTTGTAGCCGCTGTAGTAAGTGTAGAGCGAGCCCTCGTTGACGGCGGAGACGGCGCTCTGGTCAAAGGTCACGTAGTCGATGGTGTAGTTGCTGCTGTAGCCCTTGGTGGAGTGCAGGTAGCTGAGGAAGTCGCTCTCGTCGAAGCGGACGCTGTCGCCCTGAGAGACGGTGTACTTGATGTCCTCGCGCACGAGGTTGACGACGACGCTGCCGGAGTAGCTCACGGTCGTGCCGCGGCTCGTGGAGGAGCTGGAATAGCGGGTCGCGTACAGGGTGAAGTTCAGCGTGATGGTCTTCGCGGTGGTCTTGTCGTTGGGGACGAACGTCACGCTATCGAGGTTGGTGACCTTGGTGCGGGTGTTGAACGCGCCGGAGGAATTGCTGGTGGACATGGCGGTGCCGCCATAGTACAGCGTGCCCTGCGCGGTGGTGGGCAGGGAGAAGGACACATAATCGAAGGTGACATAGGGATAGGACTTGCTCTTGCTGGCGTCGCCGCGGGCCTCAGCGACCTTGTTCATGAAGTCGTTGAAGTCGCTCTGCGCGAACTGGACGGTCTCACCGGCCACGCCGTTGTAGTTGATGTTGTAGTTCTTCTGGTAGACGCTGATGGTGCCGCAGTAGAGCTTATTGTCGGTGCCCTGCGTCACGACATACAGCGTGCACTTGCCATTGATGAAGTTGGTGTCGGTCAGGGAATAGAGATTGGCGGTGGCAGTGGTGGGATAGTATTTCTGGGTGCTGCCGTTGTTCCAGTCGACAGGCTCGGTGTTCACACCGGCAACATAGTAATACCTTGCGCCGGAGGGAACCTGAACGTAATAGCGATAGGTGTTGCCGTAAGCCGCGACCGGCTCGGGATACTGGTCGGCATAGGTGGTCGAGCTGGGCGTTACGGGAACATTAAACGTAACGCTGTAGGTCTTGGGAACGTTAGAATTGGCAACGCGGGTGGTCACGGTGGCGGTGAACTTTGCAGTGCCGATGCCGGAGAGATTTGCCTTGAAGTAAAGATAGCCGGAGCCGCCGGCGGGATAGTTGTACGAAGCATTGCTCGTGCCGACACCGTAGGCAGCGGTAGAGGCGACCTGCGTGACGCCGCTGAGGGAATAGACGGTCTCGTAGGTGTAGGCGGTGCTGTAGGTCTTGTTGATGGCGGCCTGCGCGGCGTTGACAAGATCACTGTAGCTGTAGTTCACAGAAGTGCCGTTCTGAACAGCACTGAGGGTCGCCTCGATCAGGGCGCCGGTAACGGGGATGTTCTGCACATAGTCCTTGCCCTTATAGGTCGCCTTTGCGGTGACAGTGGTAGAGCCGCTTGCTCTGAGCGTTACCGTCGGCGCGGCGGTCGTCTGGTTCGTCACAGTTGCGATGTTGAGGTTGGCGGAAACAAAGGAGTAGGTCGGGACGACCAGGCTAGCGGAAGATGAGGTATCCACAAAGCTCGCCGCCAAAGTCGCGGTCTGACCGATCTGCGTCAGCGTAACGCTTGCGGGGACGACAGTGAAGGTATAGGTGTCGGGAAGGCTCTTGACCGTGATGTGGCCACTCGTCTTAGCGAGCTTATCGCCCTCGCTTGCCTTGCAGCAAACAGAGTAGTCGGTCGCGGTCGTAACGTTTGCGGGGACCGTCCAGACGAGGGACTTGCCCGTGCCGATCGGAAACTCTTTACTGTCACCGATCTTGTAGAACCACGCATAAGTGGCGGCGTTGCTGAGACCGGTGGAGCTGGCGGTGAGCGTGGTCTTGCCGCCGGAGATGACCTCGGTAAGGCTTGCCTTTGCGGTCACGGCGGCTTCCGTAGTCGTAACTGTGATTTCGGTTGAAAGCGGAGTCGCTGCCGTCGTCTTCACCGTCAGTTTATGCGTGGAATCGGAATAGGTGGGCTTGTTCGTCGTATTATCGATCACATAGCCAGTTGCGGCAGCAGACCACTTGTTGTCGCCTTTGATGTCCTCGCCCTCAAGAAGGGAGATGTTGACCGCGCCGTCCGTCACAGAATAGGTTCTGCCGTTGAAGGTGACGGTGGTGATGTCGCCCGGGAGGAGCTTGTCATTGACAGTGATTCCCGTGGCAAGAGCGACGACCTGCTGCGCAACGACAGTGCTGCCGACGATCGCCTTGATGGTGCAGGAGGGGTTAAGCGTTCCGGGCGTCATCGGGGTGACCTTTGCGCTCAGACCGTTGCCCTGCGCGGTGGCGCCGGACCAGGCATAGTCAAAGCGGTAGTCGGTTTCGCTGTTGAGCGAGGTTGTAGTACCGCCCTCGGTCTTGGTGACACCAAGGCTAGATGTGTCCAGCGTAAACGTAATCTCGGTGCCCCTATCAACGGAAGTAGAAGCGGATGCGCTAATCGTTGCTTTGCCGGTTATGGCATAGCCATCCGCAGGCGCGTCCGCCCTTGCAGGCACGACGACGAGGCTCAGGACCAATGTCAGAGCCAATAGCAAGGAGAGAAATTTTTTCATGTGATCTTCATCCTTTCGTGTTTGTTGTTGTCGGCTCCGCGCGCACAGAGCCTTTCTCATACACATACATTTTACCATGCCGCGGGAAATAAGGGAACAGGAAAATGGAAAATTCATAAATTCTTTATCTTCCCTCTTCGCCCAGTTTCCCTTTGCTTCCTTAATTAGACGCAAGAAACGTCTGTTTTGTTTCACAAAACCCGAAAATTTCCCAAAAATTTTTTACGCCGCGAAAAACCGCACATACACGAACACCCCCAGAGCGATCTGCGCAAGTAAGATTGCCGGAATGCCGAACTTGAAGTACCAGTGCCGCGTTTTGTGGTGAAAGACCCTCATTGCGAAAAGAGCACCCGCGCTGCCGAGCAGCAGCGCGAGTGCAAATAGAGTCTTTTCGGGCACGCGCCGCGCGCCCTGAATTTTGGCGCGGCGCTTGTCTGCGCCGTAGACGCAGAACGTCAGAATATTGATCGCGGCGAGATAGATGACAAAATATCTCACTTTTCGAGCTTGCTGAGCTCCACAGCCGCCGCCGCGCCGAGGCGCGCGTTGTTGAACACGAGCTGGATGTTGGAATCCAGGCTGTCGCCGCCGGTCAGGTCCTTGATCTTGGCGAGCAGATACGGCGTCGTGGCCTTGCCGTGGATGCCGTCCTTCTTCGCGTCCTCGACGGCCTCGGCAATGGCCTTGTCGATGACTTCCTTGTCCATGGAGTACTCTTCGGGAATCGGGTTCGTGACGAGTAAGCCGCCGCGCAGACCCAGCTCGCGCTTGACGTGGAACGCCTTGGCCAGCTGCTCCGGCGTGTCGAGCTCGTAGTCGACGCCAAAGCCGGACTTGCGCGTGTAGAACGCAGGCAGCTCGCTCGTGCCGTAGCCGATGACGGTCACGCCGTGGGTCTCGAGATATTCGAGCGTCAATCCGAGGTCGAGGATGGACTTCGCGCCCGCGCACACGACCATGACGGAGGTGTTGGCCAGCTCTTCAAGGTCAGCGGAGATGTCGAACGTCTCCTGCGCGCCGCGGTGCACACCGCCGATGCCGCCGGTGGCGAACACGCGGATACCCGCCATGTCGGCGATCATCATCGTGGTGGTGACGGTGCACGCGCCGTCCTTGCCCTGCGCGACGAGCACGGGCAGGTCGCGGCGGGAAGCCTTCGGGATGCCCGCGCCGGTGCGGCCGAGGTAGTCGATCTCTTCCTTGGAAAGGCCCGCCTTCAGGCGTCCGCCGATGATGGCGATGGTCGCGGGCACGGCGCCCGCGTCGCGAATGATCTGCTCGACCTTGAGCGCGGTCTCCACGTTCTGGGGATAGGGCATGCCGTGGGAAATGATGGTGGATTCGAGCGCCACGACGGGCTTACCGGCGGCAAGGGCCTCGGCAACCTCGGGGGCGATATCCAGATACTTGTTCATCGTTAAAATCCTCCTGTAAAGTAATAGGTGAAAGTTTCACGTTTACCTTTTGAGGTAAGGTTGTATCATAACATACAACTTGTCAAAAGTCAATACAAAGCGGGGCTTGAATTTGCACGGGAAGTGGCATATAATACCTCTATTATCCCGTGAAAACCCACAAAAGGAAGGAAAATTATTATGGAACGAGTGAGAATTGCCGCGCTCTTCGCCGACAAAGAGCAGTACGGCGGCGCAAGCGTCACCGTATGCGGCTGGGCGAAGACCATCCGCGATATGAAGACCTTCGGATTCATCGAGCTGAACGACGGCTCGTGCTTCCGCAATTTGCAGGTCGTGATGGATGCGAATTCTCTTTCTAATTATAAGGAGATCGCCGCGCAGAACGTGGGCGCCGCGCTCATCGTGCGCGGCACCGTCGTGCTGACGCCCGAGGCCAAGCAGCCGCTCGAAGTCAAGGCAGCAGAGATCGAGATCGAGGGCGTGTCCTCCCCCGACTATCCCCTGCAGAAAAAGCGCCACAGCGTCGAATATCTGCGCACCATTCAGCATCTGCGCCCGCGCACGAACCTCTTCTCCGCGGCTTTCCGTGTGAGAAGCGCGGCGGCCTACGCCGTGCACGAGTTCTTCCAGAGCCGCGGCTTCGTCTACGTCAACACCCCCATCATCACCGGCTCTGACTGCGAGGGCGCGGGCGAGATGTTCCAGGTCACGACGCTCGACCTTGAGAACCCGCCGAGAACGCCCGACGGCAAGGTCGATTACAGCAAGGACTTTTTCGGCAAGAAGACGAGCCTGACCGTCTCCGGCCAGCTCAACGCCGAGAACTTCGCTATGGCGTTCGGCGACGTTTACACCTTCGGCCCCACGTTCCGCGCCGAGAATTCCAACACCGCGCGCCACGCCGCCGAGTTCTGGATGATCGAGCCGGAGATGGCGTTCTGCGACCTCGACGGCGACCTTGAGGTCATGGAGGCGATGGTCAAGCATATCATTCGCCGCGTGATGGAGCGCTGCCCGGACGATCTCGCGTTTTTCAACAGCTTTGTCGACAAGGGTCTGCTGGAGCGTCTCCAGCACGTCGAGAGTTCCGACTTTGGCCGCGTGACGTATACCGAGGCCGTCAAGCTCTTAAAGGAGAGCGGCCAGAAGTTCGACTACCCCGTCGAGTGGGGCATCGACCTTCAAACCGAGCACGAGCGTTACCTGACCGAGCAGATCTTCAAGCGCCCCGTGTTCGTCACGGACTATCCGCAGGAGATCAAGGCGTTCTATATGCGCCTCAACGACGACGGCAAGACCGTCGCCGCGGCGGACTGCCTCGTTCCGGGCATCGGCGAGATCATCGGCGGCAGCCAGCGCGAGGAGCGCATCGAGCTGCTCGAAAAGCGCATCCGCGAGCTCGGCATGAATCCCGAGGACTACTGGTGGTACTGCGACCTGCGCCGCTACGGCTCCTGCCGTCACGCGGGCTTCGGCCTTGGCTTCGAGCGCATGGTGATGTATTTAACGGGCATCGGCAACATCCGCGACGTGGAGCTGCATCCGAGAACGGTGGGCAACGCAGACTTTTAATTCTTCAAAAACAAGGGACACGGAAGCCGTGCCCCTTGTTTTTTGAGAATTACACTCCGCTTCGTGCCTTGCCGCCCAAAGGGCGGCTTCGACACGCGCGGAGCGAGAAGAGTTTTTTGGCACGCGCATGTCGCGCCAAAAAACGATTCGAAATCATTTCGCGTCTGCGGATGCGAAAAGCTGTGACGCTTTCATTATTTGTGGTAAATAGTTACAAATGGGAACAAAAGCGCCAAAGGTGTAGTCAAAAGAAGTGAAGTCTGCTATAATGACCGCGCAGTTTTGAGAGAGGAGATTTTGACATGAAACACTTTTTTGCACTGCTGCTCAGCGCGCTGATGGTGCTGTCGCTGCTGACCGCCTGCGGCGATAAGACGACGCCGTCCGACGGCGACGATCAGACCGTCACGGACGAGAATGGCAGCGACACCGACAACAATACTGACGATACAACTGACCCCTACGACGCCGTGCGCAGCTACTGGTCCGAGGACCAGCTCACGCAGGCCTGGGGGCCGGATCAGGTGGTGGAGCACCTCTTTTTCCACCCGATCATTGCCTACCCGCAGTGGGCCTTCCACGACTGCAATGCCAGTCAGGACCAGCGCTACGGCCTCGACGACTGGATGGTGACAGTCGACGAATACAACAAAATTTTGCAGTCCGTGTACGACAAGGGCTACATCTTAGTCGCGATGGAGGATGTCTGGAGCGAGGTGACGGACGAGTCCGGCACGCACATGGTGCGAAACACCCTGATGCTGCCAGAGGGCAAAAAGCCGCTCATCATCAGCTTTGACGACGTAAACTACTACCCCTACATGCTCGACGAAGGCTTCACGAGCAAGCTCGTCGTCGGCGAGGACGGCGAGATCTGGGCGCAGTGCACCGATCCGTACACAAATGAGACCTTTTTGACCAAGGAACTCGACGCAACGCCCATTCTCGACCAGTTTGTCTACGAGCACCCCGACTTTTCGCTGAACGGCGCGAAGGCCATCTTCTCGCTGACGGGCTATCAGGGTATTTTAGGCTACCGCACGCAGGATGACCGCGACATCGCGGCAGATTCGCCCGACCGCCCCGCGTTCGATGCCTACCGCGCGAGCGAGATCGAGGCGGTCAAGCCCGTCATAGCGCGCTTGAAGGAGACCGGTTGGACGTTCGGCAGCCACACCTGGGGCCACATCCGCCTCGACACCAAATCGCTCCAGACCGTCATCAACGACACCGAGCGCTGGGCGGACGAGGTCGGCTCGCTCGTCGGCCCCACGCAGATTTTGTTCTATCCGCACGGCGGCCGTCCCGACGGCGACGACTGGCACCAGACCGGCGAGCGCTTCAAGTACCTGCAAAGCCAGGGCTTCCGCATCTTCGCGAGCGTCGGCACCAGCTCGTTCAGCTACGTCAAGGACGACATTTCCGCCGTCATCTGCGATCGTCTGCATCCGGACGGCACCACGCTGCGCCACTCGCGCAGCCGCTATCTGCAATTCTATAACGCCGAGGACATCATGGATACGCAAGTCCGTCCTGATCTCGGCGTAGACTGGTGAGGAGGCGTTTTTATGGCAGCATTAGAAGAACTCAAGGCGAAGGCCGTCGCCATGCTGGACATGGCGTATGTGCCGTATTCCCACTTTCCCGTGGGCGCGGCGCTCGAATGTGAGGACGGCGCGGTCTTCACCGGCTGCAACATCGAAAATTCGAGCTACGGCCTGACGAACTGCGCCGAGCGCACCGCGGCGTTTAAGGCCGTGAGCGAGGGGCACCGGCGCTTCAAGCGCATCGTCATCGCTGGGCGCAGCGACGACTACTGCTACCCCTGCGGTGCGTGCCGCCAGGTGCTCTACGAGTTCGGGCCCGACATGGAGGTCGTGTGCCTGAACAAGGACAACGAAGAAAAGCACCTGCACATCAAAGAGCTGCTCCCCTATGGCTTCGACCAGACGTGGCTTGCGATCGACGAGAAATAACGAAAAAAGAGAGCGGCGCTGCCGCTCTCTTTTTTTGCGCTTTAGTTGCTGCCGGAGGAGGCATCGATCGTCAGCGTGCCGCTGACCGTCGAAATTTCCAGCTCGCTCACCGCGCCGCCGTCGAGCGCGGGCACGGTGTAGTATGTCTCGTGATCGCCGCAGGCGATGAGCGTGCCCTCGCGCTCGGTGAGCGCGGAGCGGAACGCGCCGCTTTTCGTTTCATAGTCGAGAGTAAAGCCGTCCTGCGCGGGAAGGGTCAGATAGAGGCTGCCGCTCTCCGTTTCGGCATCAAGGCGCAGCGCACGCTCGGTAGCCAAAATCAGGTTGCCGCTGACGCTTTCGAAGTCCAGCGCGCCGAGCGCGCCGGCGATATCCACCTTGCCGCTCGCGGTTTCGATCTCGGCATTTTCCACTTCGCCTGCAAGCTCGATCGCGCCGGAGAGCGTCGAAATATCGACCCTTGCCCACGTGCCGTCCACCACGCCCACGCTGCCGCTCACCGTCTCGATCTCGACCGCGGGGCAGCTTGCGCACATCACGCGTGCGTCGCCGCCGACGGTCGAAAGGTCGATCTTCTGCGCATCGGCGCTCACATAGGCGTAGGCGTCCGTCGTTTCGACCTCGATCTTCTCAAAGTGACCGGCGTTGACCAGCTCCGCCGGAAGTCCCACGTCGAGATACTTTTCCCCATCGTAGCTGCCGCGGTAAGCGTCGCCGAGGAAGCGGATGCGCAGCGTGTCGCCGTCGATCGCGCAGACCATCTTCTCGCTCTCGGCGAGCGGCGCGGCGGATTCCTCCTTCACGCTGATCTGCGCGCTCTGCCCGGCGGTATAGATGTTCACGCCGCCGCTGCGCCACGAGATGTCGATCTTGCGGATGTCTTCGCTCTCGCCGATGCTGAGCACCGCGCCCGGGTGGAGCTCTTCGCTCCCCTCCGCCTGCGTGCAGAAGGTGTAGGTCGCACTGCTGCCGTCCCAGAGCGCGTCGACGGCGAAAATGCCGTCGCTTTGCGGCAGTTCTGCGCGGAATGTGCCGTTATCCTGCCGCTGGGCGGTCACGGTCTCGGACGGCAGGCCGGTGCTGCCCCAGGCGTCGGACGGCCAGCAGCGGAGACTGACGGAATCGGGCGAATTATCGCCGAAATCGAGCGTTACGGTGTAGAAATAGGCGGCCGACACTGTAAAGGGCATTTCCAGTACAGGCGTGATGTCACGGTAGGTTTCGTCCAGCGGGTGCGCGCCGCAGGCAATGACGGTCATGCTCTGTAGGCCCTGGGGGTAGGTCCAGTCGTAGCTGCTGCTTTTGAGGATGACGCTGCAAGCGTTTGCGCCTGTCACCGTCAGTGTCGGCGGGGTTTGGCGCGCGGCCTCGTCTGTGCTTTTTTCGCCGCAGGCGGCGAGGGAAAGGGCCAGCGCGAGGGGGAGCAGGAGGGAAAGAAGCTTCTTCATCGTTCGTTCCTCATTTCTTTCGGATACTTCTATAGACGTATGATAGCCGAAAAAGTTCCCGCGCACAACGAGGGATCGTTGCACAAAACGCGGCAATTTGTGGTATCGTGAATTCTAATACCGGAGGCGGTACAACTTTTTGCCGCGTTGTGTGCAACGCTGCTTCATGATACGGCGTATCATGAAAAGGCAAATCATGCATCAGTGTTCCCGCGTTTGCAGGGGGGTGTGGGCTGCCTTTTCCAACATTATCAAAATTTGGGGGAAAGAGCATGGAGACGACAACAAATTACAAACTTCCGCAATGGGTCAAGGAGGACCCGATCAAAATGCAGGACTTCAATGCCGCGTTTGCGAGCATCGACGCGGCGCTCAAGGCGGAGACCGACGCGCGCAGCGAGGCCGACGGCACGGCGGCGGAGCGCATCACGGCATTGGCGCAGACGATCGCAAACGGCAAAATCTGCCGCATCAAATACGGCAGCTACGCCGGCAATGGTCTGAGCGGCGCGGAAAATCCCAACAAGATCGACTGCGGCTTTTACCCGCTGCTTGTGATGGTGAGCGAGCAGAGCGACACGCAGCACTGGGCGCTGCGCGGTGTCAGCGGGTTTTACAACTCGAATAACCGGGGCAACGCGGCGATATGGGACAACAGCAGCGTAAGCTGGTTCTGCCAGCAGGAAGAGGATCAGTATTTCGCCCCGCCTGCCATCCAGTTCAATGAGGCGGGCAAAACATATCATTATGTGGTGCTCGGCTGTGACGCGGACTGAGGCGCGGAAAAACAAAAAACAGCCCCCGGCTCAAAAGAGCCGGGGGCTGAAACTCTATTCAGAGATTTTTTGCGCTTACGTCAATGATTAGTTGGCGTAGTAAGCGTTGAGAACACCAGAATCAGTGAGCTTGCCAACAGTGCTGTCGATGGTGAGGGTGATGGAGTCGGGACCGAAAGCGGTGAGCTTGGCGGTAGAGACGCCGAACTCAGTAGCAGCACCATTAAGGGTGATGGTGTAGGTGCCATCAATGGGATTCTTAACAGTCTTGGCGTAGGACTGGAGAACAGCACCGGTGTCCTTATTCACGATGTTCAGGGTGTAGGTGTAAGAGGTAGCGAGAGGATCGGGGTTGGTGGAGGTGTCGACCTTGTTCACAGCGTAAACCTGGAGCGCCAGACGGTTGAGGGTGGCGGAGGTGCCAGCGGGATCAGCGTTGTAAACAACGATGACGTTCTGCGTGGTGACATCGCCGAGAGCCAGAGGCATCTTGGTCAGGCCGTCAACGCCGTTGCCGGAAACCGTGTAGAACTTGTCGCCAGTGATGGTGCCATCGACATAGTCGGTGTAGACAGAGTTCTTGTAGGTGTCCTTGTCAGCGCCCACGATGGAGTCGACCTTAACGGTGTAACCGGCGTAGGCAGCAGCCATGGGATAGCCGGTGAAGGCGGTGATGGCAGCGGTGGTGGAGGACTCAGTGCCGATCGCAGCGATGGCGACATAATCCTTGACGTAGTTGTTGCTCAGAGCGACCTTGAAGAGACCGCCGGCGACCTTATTGGTAGCCTGGGTTCTGAGGGCGTTGAGCAGGGTGAGGACGATAGCGTCGTCCTTGGAGCCGTAGATGTTGCCCTTCACGCCGTCAACGTAGCCGGGGATGGTGTAGACACCGGTCTTGGCGTCATAGGAGACCTGCTCGTTGGCATAGTAGAAGAGGCTGGTGACCTTGGCGGCAACGGGATCGGCGATGACGTAGACGTAATCGGCGACCTTATCACCGTTCAGATCGACGAAGTCGACCTCAGCCTGAGCATAGTTGTCGATGTTGCCGAGACCAACGATGGACTTGAAGGTGTAGGGATTGGTAGTGTTGTTGCGGACCAGGAAGACGGTGGCATCGTCAACGATCAGGTTTTTGCCGTTGTACTGGGTGTTCTTGCTGACGAACAGGTTCTCGTTGAAGAACTTGGCGTCAACACCGGTAGCGACTTCGACAGCGGCGAGAGTGCCGTTTGCCTGGGTGGTGAACTGGAAGAGGTGGCCGTTCAGGATACCGTTGACATCACAGACAGCGTTGGTGTTGATGTAGGAGTCAACGTAGAAGTAGTCACCATCAACCTTCATGACCTTGTTCTGGATGCCGGTGCTGTGGGTGACCTTACCGGTCGCAATCTTGGGGGCCACAACGCCGGAAGCAGTATCGTCAAAGTAGGTCATCTTGCTCAGGTCGACCACAGCGGTGGTGCCGTCCATGTAGGTGACATTCGCCTTAGCAACGCCGGAACCGTCCGCAGCGTTGCCAGCCCACCAGATGGAGTTGATGACGCCGTAGCTGGTAGCGGCAGCGATCTCAACGTTACCGATGAGGTTGTTGTACTGATCGAAGAACCAGGTGAACTTGTTGGTGCTGGCCACCGCGTTGTCGAAGTAGAACTTGGCAGCATCGTCATAGACAGTGCCCTCGACGTTGTGCTGCTTGGCGTTGTAGTAGATCACGCTCTGAGCGCCGTCAATGGAAGTGGCCTTGGAAACGATCTCGCCGTACTTGTCAGCGGCGGTCTTGATGAGGCCGCTCTCGGTAGCGTTGTTAGCAGCGTTGGTGTAGGCGTTCAGGAGAACGTAATCGCCGACAGCATACGGATACGCATCCTCGCCGTTGGTGAGGGTGAGCGTGGTAGCAGCAGTGGATCCCTTGGTGGCATAGACATCGAGCTTGATGGTAGCCTCGGTGCGCAGGTGGCCCTGAGCGTCATAAGCGGCAGGAGCAACATAGGTGACCTTGGCGAGGAAGGTGTCGATCATGACGATGGTATCGTCATAGACCTCAACCAGACGGCCCTGAGCACCCATCTTGGTGACGGTGTCGGTCAGGTTGACCGTGTAGGTCGTGGGCTGCTTCTGGCCGTTGACATACAGGGTGTAAGCGGTGTCGACCTTCAGGCCAGCGTCGTGAGCGACGTCGCACTCAGTAACAGCCTTGGTGTAGGTCAGGTTGGGCTTCTCAACGAAGGTAGTGGCCTTGTCGCCGGTGTTGTAGGTCCACTTGGTGGCGGGACGGCCCCACTTGTCGGAGGACTTAGCAGAGTCGAGCTTGAAGTTCTTCTCACCGAGGCTGTTGTTCTTGGCACCGATGACCTTATCGGTCACATAGCCGAAGGCCGGGGTGTAGGTGACCTGAGCCTTCTGGATGCCCTGGAACAGGAGCTCAGCGACCAGCTCACGGGAAGCGGGAGCGTTCAGGTCGGTGGTCTTCGCCACTCTGTCCAGAACGCCGAGCTGCTGCGCGGTCTGCGCAACATGGAGCGCCCAGTCAGCGCCGGAGAACTCGTTGTTCTTGTCGTAACCGACAGCGCGGAGGATCATGGCGAGGACTTCATAGCCGGTGACCTTGCCGGACGGCTTGAAGGTGCCATCGGGATAGCCCTTGACGAGGGAGGCGTTGGCGCAGTAGCCGATGTAGCCCTGAGCCCAACCGGCACCAGCCATGTCGCTGAACTTGTTATAAGTGGCATAGAGGCCGGACTTATCGTTCTTGGCGACGTCGGCAGTGTAGATACGATAGACGATCGTAGCTACCTCAGCGCGGGTGATGTTGCCCTCGGGCTTGAAGGAACCGTCCTCATAACCCTTGAACACACCCATGCCATTCAGAACGGCAACAGACTCAGCGTAATCATCGCTGATGCTCTTGTCATCCTTGAAGGCGTTGGCGCTGACGGCCAGAGACAGAGTCATGACCAGAGCCAGCACCATTGCGAGTAACTTTTTCATAGATGTTACTCTCCTTTCATAAATTTCCATCCCCTTGGAGCGCTCCGGCAGCGAAAAGCGGACATTTTGCTGTTCGCGGGCGAAAATGAAAGTTGACCGAAAAAGTTGCAAAACATTTCGATTTTCTTGCATTTTTGACCGTTTTGCAGGAAAACGCGCGATTTTAGTTGCTATCGCATCCCCTTAAAGATGGTTCGTTTGTCAGAAAGGAGCAAGTTTCGGCGTTTCTCGGCTTACTTACCGTGGCATGCCGATCCCGTAACTAAGTCGGGAACGCACCGTTCCCCACCCTTTCTGCACTGTCACCTTACCACAAGCAAAATTTCAAGTCAACGCTTTCGCCCCATCTGTAACACACTTGTAACAAACCGCCGCTTCTGTTACAGCTTGACATAAAACCACAGAAAACCCCATTATCCGCCACCACATACATATAATATATAAGCACAAATATAAAAAAAGCGGCCTAAGCCGCTTTTTGTGTTCTGATGACCCGCGCAGCGGTCAGGCGGCAAGTAACAGTAGTCCGCGCCGCCGCGCGGGGAGCGAAATTCCCCTTTTCCAGCCGCGGCCCGCCGAAAAAAAGGAAAGCCCGCTCACCTGAGCGGACTTTCGCCAATATTTTTTGTACAACCCCGTACAACCCAAAAAAATTGCGC
>ERZ773218.2508-NODE-2508-length-14064-cov-3.028981_pt1 | contig 14064 bp, 10 predicted proteins | sample MGYA00580527_ERZ773218 | MGnify/ENA primary metagenome ERZ773218 (study PRJEB29015, sample SAMEA2737763) | human gut metagenome | biome: human gut; feature: human-associated habitat; material: faeces | place: China | collected 2012 ...
TGGTGCGTTGATTTGTCCGGATGAGGAGGCTAAGCGGGAGATCATGTTCTACGCTACGCAGGCTCGGGAGGCTTATCCGTATTACCAGCATGAGCGGATCGGGTATAATTACCGGATGTCGAATATTTGTGCGGGTATCGGGCGTGGTCAGATGACGGTGGCTGACGCTCATGTGGCTCATCATAAGCATACGTGTGATTTATATCGGGAGCTGTTGAAGGATGTGAGAGGGATCACCTTGCATGAGAATCCTTCCGGTCGTTTTGATAGTAACTATTGGTTGAATACGATTGTCTTGGATCCTTTATTGAGGGTGAAAGGGCAGGAGAATGCTTATCAAGCAACGGTACAAGGTGCTGTTGGTGGTGCGGGCGGTGTGACTCATGCGGCGGTTAACGCACATACGGATTGCGAGCCTAATGCCAATGTCGAGGCGATGCGTGTGGGACTTGACGCGATGGGTATAGAATCCCGTCCTTTGTGGAAACCGATGCATAAGCAACCTGTTTATAAGGATTGCCCGGCTTATGTGAATGGGGTGAGCGAATCTTTGTTTAAGGTTGGGTTGTGCCTGCCTTCCGGCCCGTATGTGACGGATCGGGATATTGAGTATATCGTTGGAGGTATAAGGGGCTTGATTGAGCGTTGATTTTAACAGCTTTCATGAGCTAAATTCGTTTCAATGCGTAGGCCTAAGTAAAGGCTAATCATAAAGATTTTATTTTTGTTACGAGGAGGGTGTGTCATTTTGATGCACCTTTTTTTGTGTTCTTTAGCTGAACTTTTCCTTCGCCCCAAAGTCTTACTCTATTCGAGAGCGGAGTTTATGACCATGTGTGAGAGAGCTAGGATCGTGTTCCTACGCATTGGGTATTGGGAAAATATTGCAAATCGGCTCAAATATTGCGGTAAAGATACGACTATCGGCTCAATTTGAGCCGATAGTTGAAGGAAAATTAGTACTTTTGAGCCGATTTAGTGAAAGGAATGTTATGACTATCGAAACAGAAATCCTACAGGTATTGCACTATCATCCGCTATCAAATAGAGGAGCGATAGCTTCCATGCTGGTAAATGCACCAAGCGACAGCACCATGAAAAGACTCTTGGCTGATGCTGTCAGCAAAGGTCTTATAGAAGTGTATGGAAAAGGACCTGCTACCAAATACTCGCTTACTCCACAAGCTCAGGTAACGATGCCTTTGGATATTGATACCTATTTCAAGAATGAAATGGATGATCGTACTGTGCAGGAAAATTTCAATTTCGAACTCATAAAACAGATTCTGCCAAAGGTTTCACTTTTCACAGAAGAGGAATGTAAACGTTTGGATAAAGCTCAGTCCACTTTCAGAACCCACCTTGAAGAACTTTCTGAAACAGATTACAAAAAGGAGATGGAAAGACTGGGAGTTGACCTGTCGTGGAAATCTTCACAAATCGAGGGCAATACTTATTCCCTGCTAGAAACGGAGCGCCTGCTGAAAGAAAGACAGGAAGCTACTGGTAAGACAAGGGAAGAAGCTATCATGCTGCTCAATCACAAAGATGCGCTTGATTTTGTTCTCAATGTGCCCGACTATCTTAAGGAAATATCCGTCCACCGCATAGAGGACATCCATTCTTTACTGACCAAGGACTTAGGTGTGGAAAGAAACATACGATGCCGACGTGTGGGTATCACAGGTACGAACTATCGTCCCCTTGATAACGAGTTCCAGATTCGTGAGGCATTGGAAGATTCCTGTAAACTTATCAATGGCAAAGACAATATCTTTGAGAAGTCATTACTTGCACTGGTTCTCCTTTCTTATATTCAGGCATTTTCGGATGGAAACAAACGTACTGCCCGTATCACAAGCAATGCCATACTGATAGCCAATGGTTATTGCCCAATCTCATTCAGAACGGTTGATTCCATAGACTACAAAAAAGCCATGCTGATATTCTATGAACAGAATAACATTGCCGCTTTCAAGAAGATATTCATAGAACAATTTGAATTTGCTGTCAAAACTTATTTTTGATTTCTTTTGTGAAAACTAACGGACTATTGTATTTACGAAACAACTTCTACTACTGAACAATTATAATTATGCCCCCGTCTTTCTTTCCCTTAGGGTGGATGAGAGAGACGGGGGCTTTTTTATGCTTCTAAACATGGAATGATAATTGGTTGGGATTTGGATAATCGCTAACTTGTCGGCGCTGAATCCGTGAAATTCCTTGCAGATTGTAAGCACCTACTAAATCATTCACGTTATGGAAATACATCTTGATAACTATTTGCCGGAATATCCTTCCTTCGTTTCCGGTATTCGCCGTGCTCCCGATCGCGGCTATTCGCTTACGCCCGCTCAAACAGAAACGGCATTGATGAACGCGCTTCGTTACATCCCTGTTGAATTACATGAGAAGCTAGCTCCTGAGTTCATGGAGGAATTATTGACCCGGGGACGGATCTATGGTTATCGCTACCGTCCGCAGGGAGACCTGAAAGCGAAGCCTATCTCTGAATATAAAGGTAAATGTATCGAGGGAAAGGCCTTTCAAGTAATGATCGATAATAACCTCTGCTTTGATATCGCTTTGTACCCTTACGAGTTGGTTACGTATGGCGAGACTGGGCAGGTCTGCCAGAATTGGATGCAATATCGTTTGATTAAGAAGTATTTGGAGGAGCTGACCGAGGAGCAGACCTTGGTGATTGAATCTGGGCATCCTCTGGGATTGTTTCATTCTAAGCCGGATGCCCCACGGGTGATTATCACGAACTCCATGATGGTGGGAATGTTCGATAACCAAAAGGATTGGCATATCGCCGCCCAGATGGGAGTCGCTAATTATGGACAGATGACGGCCGGAGGTTGGATGTATATCGGCCCGCAAGGTATCGTACACGGTACGTTTAATACATTGTTGAATGCTGGACGTAAGAAATTAGGGATTCCACAAGATAAGGATTTGCGAGGCTATCTGTTTGTATCTTCCGGTTTAGGAGGAATGAGTGGCGCTCAACCTAAAGCCGCCGTGATTGCCGGTGCTGCCAGTATAATCGCCGAGGTAGACGCTTCCCGTATCGAGACACGCCGATGCCAAGGATGGGTCCAGTATGTGACGGATGATATGGGGAAAGCTTTCTCCTTAGCCGACGAGGCGATTCGTAAGAAAGAACCGATCTCTATCGCTTTTCATGGCAATATCGTGGATTTATTGGAATATGCCGATAAACAGGGGCTTTCCATCGACCTTTTGAGTGATCAGACCTCGTGTCATGCGGTCTATGAAGGTGGTTATTGCCCGGTAGGCGTGACGTTTGAGGAACGTACGGAATTATTGGCTCATCACCGGGAAGACTTTTGTGCTTTGGTCGATAAAACGTTGAAGCGACATTTCGAGGTGATCAAGCGTCTGGTTGCCCGGGGTACCTATTTCTTTGACTATGGGAACTCCTTCATGAAAGCGATCTATGATGCCGGTATACATGAGATTTCCCGTAACGGTGTGGACGAGAAAGATGGTTTTATATGGCCTTCTTATGTGGAAGATATCATGGGGCCGGAATTATTTGATTATGGGTATGGCCCTTTCCGCTGGGTATGTTTAAGCGGTAAGCCGGAAGATTTGATTCGCACGGATCATGCGGCTATGGCGTGTATCGATCCGACTCGAAGAGGGCAGGATATGGATAATTATAATTGGATACGTGACGCGGAGAAGAACCGTTTGGTGGTGGGTACGCAAGCCCGGATCTTATATCAAGACGCTGAGGGGCGCTTGAAGATCGCCCTTGAGTTTAACCGAATGGTACGTGATGGGGAGGTAGGCCCGATTATGTTGGGACGAGACCATCATGACGTGAGCGGTACGGATTCTCCATTCCGTGAGACCTCTAATATACGGGACGGAAGCAATGTGATGGCTGATATGGCGGTGCAGTGCTTCGCTGGAAATGCCGCCCGGGGTATGAGCTTGGTCGCTCTTCATAATGGTGGAGGAGTTGGTATCGGTAAGGCGATAAACGGAGGTTTCGGTATGGTTCTCGATGGTAGTGAGCGGGTGGACGAGATACTTCGCTCTGCTATGATATGGGACGTGATGGGGGGTGTCGCTCGTCGCTCATGGGCCCGTAACCCGAATGCGATGCGTACGAGCGCTACTTTCAATGAGAACCGTGGCGAACAGTATCATATTACCCTTCCGTATATCCCGGAGAGGGCGTTTATTCATGAAATCGTACAAACATCATTAAATAAAAAGGTATGAGTACTTGGAATAAGATTATGGAATGTGTCCCTAACTTCAGTGAAGGACGGGATCTGGAGAAGATAGATAAGATCGTAGCGCCTTTCCGGGCTAAGACGGGTGTTAAACTGTTGGACTATAGTAATGACGAGGATCATAATCGCTTGGTTGTTACCGTGGTAGGGGAGCCAGTCGCTTTAAAACAAGCCGTATTGGAGGCCATTGGAGTTGCCGTTGAGTTGATCGATTTAAACAAGCATAGCGGTCAACATCCTCGAATGGGGGCCGTAGATGTTGTTCCTTTTATACCGATTCGCGGATGTACGATGGAAGAGGCGATCGCCTTGTCTAAGGAAGTAGGGGAGGAAGTGGGCGCTCATTATGCCGTGCCGGTCTTCTTATATGAGAAATCGGCTTCCGTCCCTTACCGGGAGAATCTGGCTGCGATCCGTAAAGGAGAGTTTGAAGGGATGGCAGAGAAAATCCATCAACCGGAGTGGAAACCTGATTTTGGTCCGGCCGAAAGACATCCGACAGCCGGTACGGTCGCCATAGGAGCCCGCATGCCTTTGGTCGCCTATAATGTGAACTTAGGAACGAATCAATTGCAGATCGCTACGGATATAGCGAAGAAAATCCGTTTCATCGGCGGAGGTTTACGCTATTGTAAAGCGATGGGGGTTGAGTTGAAGGAACGTGGTATCGTACAGGTCTCTATTAATATGACCGATTATACCCGTACGGCCTTGTACCGGGCCTTCGAGTTAGTTCGTATCGAAGCTCGCAGATATGGTGTTCCGGTGGTGGGGAGCGAGATTATCGGCTTGGTTCCTATGGAGGCGTTGATCGATACGGCCTCTTACTATTTGGGATTAGAGGACTTCTCTATGAATCAAGTATTGGAAGCCCGTATTATGGAATAGCGTATGGAGAATAGCAAGATATTAATCAGGAATGCTGCCCAGATCGTCACTTGTCATGGGGATAAGGCACGACGGGGAGCGGAGATGTCTGATTTAGGCGTTATCGAGGATGGAGCCGTAGCGATGTCTGATGGGGTTATTACGCATGTAGGACCTACGGAGGAGGTACTTCGAAACATCCATGCGGAGGATTATTTGGAGATTCGGGCGGAGAACCAAGCGGTGTTACCCGGATTTGTAGATAGCCATACGCATTTTATCTTTGGCGGTTACCGGGAGGAGGAGTTCTCTTGGCGATTGCGGGGAGATAGTTATATGTCGATCATGGAGCGTGGTGGAGGTATCGTGAATACGATGAAAGCTACCCGTGAAAGTGATTTCGATACACTATGGGACAGAGGGGAAGAACGTTTGGATGAGTTATTCTCCATGGGTGTTACCACGGTGGAGGGGAAAAGTGGTTATGGTTTGGATTTGCAAACAGAATTAGTTCAGCTTCGTGTCATGTCGGACCTGAATGAGTCTCATCCGATGGATGTCGTATCGACCTTTTTGGGAGCTCATGCTGTTCCTCCTGAATTTGCCGGTCGTACGGACGATTATGTGGATTATATGATCGAGGAAGTTCTTCCTGCCATACGAGCCGAACATACGGTTACGTTTTGTGATGTGTTTTGTGAGAAAGGCGTTTTCTCGTTAGAACAGAGTGAGCGCTTGCTTCGTGCCGCCCGTCATCATCGTTTTAAATTGAAGATGCATGCGGATGAGATCGTTCCTTTCGGAGGGGCGGAACTGGCGGCCTCCTTGAAGTGTGTAAGTGCTGATCATTTATTACATATATCGGATACAGGCATCAAACGTCTGGCAAGAGCGGGTGTCGTAGCTACCTTACTTCCGCTGACTGCCTTTTCCTTGAATGAGCCGTATGCGCCTGCCCGGAAAATGATAGATGCCGGTTGCGCGGTGGCTTTAGCTTCCGATCTAAATCCGGGAAGTTGTTTTTCGGCCTCGATCCCGATGATGATAGCCTTGGCCTGTATCTATATGAAGATGAGCCCTGAAGAAGCGGTAACGGCATTGACCATTAATGGAGCCGCAGCTGTGGGACGTGCCTCCGAGATTGGAAGTATCAGCGTGGGAAAACGTGCGGACGTGATCTTGCTGAAATACCCGTCTTATAAGTTTCTACCTTATCATGTGGGAATGAATCTCGTGGATACCGTAATTAAGGACGGGGAACTTTATATGATGTAAGATAAGAATTGTTGAATCATTTAAATCAAAATACTATGTTAGCAGACTTGACAATTAAAGATTTTTTGGCGGAAACGGCGGGTAGTGCTCCCGTTCCCGGTGGTGGAAGTATATCTGCCTTGAAGGGCGCTATAGCGGCAGCTTTGACAGAGATGGTGGCCCATCTGACTGTTGGCAAAAAGAAATATGCGGAAGTGGAAGGACAAATGAAAACGATCGCTATCGAGGCGGCTTTGATCCGTGAGCGTCTTACTGAATATATTGATAAGGACAGCGAGGCTTATGATCGTGTATTCTCAGCTTTTAAGTTGCCGAAAGAAACGCCTGACGAACAGGAGATCCGTACGAATGCGATACAGAGCGCTACTAAAGAGGCGGCTATTGTTCCGATGAGGGTGGCGGAGGAGATCGGTTCCGTAATGGAGACGATTATCTATGTGGCTCACAAAGGTAATCAGAATGCCGTCACGGATGCTTGCGTGGCGATGATGGCTGCCCGTACTTGTGTATTGGGGGCTTTATTGAATGTCCGAATTAACTTAACGTCCATCCAAGACGAGGTGTTCGTCGGAAAGATGCGGAAGAAAGCGGATGAACTGGAGGCGAACGCTATCCGTGTAGAGCAAAAGTTATTGGATTGGGTGAAGACTAAATTATAGCATATGAGCAATGTCTATTATGTGGGTTCCGAGCCTCTCTCTTTTGAGGGAGTCGAACGGATACTTACTCAAAATATGAAGTTGGAGCTTTCACTCGAGGTGAAGGAGCGCATCCAGCGTTGCCGGGATTACTTGGATCATAAAATCGAGCAGCAGGAGGGGCCTTTGTATGGGATTACTACCGGTTTCGGTTCCTTATGTAATAAGAATATCTCTCCGGACGAATTGAGCACCTTGCAAGAGAACTTGGTGAAAAGTCATGCCTGTAGCGTAGGGGATGAGGTAAGTCCGGTGATCGTCCGTTTGATGATGTTATTGAAAGCGCATGCCCTTTCGTTGGGGCATAGTGGCGTACAGGTGATCACCGTACAACGTATTCTGGATTTTTTCAATAATGACGTGCTTCCGATCGTGTATGATCGTGGCTCTTTAGGTGCTTCCGGTGATTTGGCGCCTCTGGCGAATTTGTTCCTGCCTCTGATCGGCGTGGGTGACGTTTATTATAAGGGCCGCAAACGGGAAGCGATCAGCGTATTGGACGAGTTCGCTTGGAAGCCTGTGAAGCTGAAAAGCAAGGAGGGGTTAGCTTTATTGAACGGTACGCAATTTATGAGCGCCAATGGCGTATTCGCCTTGATGCGTGCGTTTAGCCTGTCCAAGAAAGCGGATCTGATCGCCGCTTTATCTTTGGAGGCTTTCGATGGGCGTATCGATCCTTTCATGGATTGTATCCAGCAGATGCGTCCGCATCCCGGACAAATCGAGACCGGGGCCGCTTTTCGACGGCTATTGGAGGGAAGTGAGTTTATCGCCCGGAAAAAGGAACATGTTCAGGACCCGTATTCATTCCGTTGTATCCCTCAAGTGCATGGGGCTACGAAGGACGCTATCAATTATGTGGCGAATGTCCTGCTTACCGAAGTAAATTCCGTGACGGATAATCCGACGATCTTCCCGGAGGAGGATAAGATTATTTCCGGCGGTAATTTCCACGGTCAGCCCTTGGCGATTTCTTATGATTTCTTGGCGATTGCCTTGGCTGAGTTAGGAAATATATCGGAACGTCGTGTCGCTCAATTGATCATGGGTTTGCGGGGATTGCCTGAGTTCTTGGTCGCTAATCCCGGCTTGAACTCCGGTTTCATGATCCCTCAATATGCGGCCGCCAGTATGGTAAGCCAGAATAAGATGTATTGCTATGCGGCGAGCAGCGATTCTATCGTGTCTAGTAATGGACAAGAGGATCATGTGAGTATGGGGGCGAATGCGGCGACGAAATTGTTTAAGATCATGGACAACTTGGATCATATCTTGGCGATCGAGCTGATGAATGCGGCACAAGGAATCGAGTTCCGTCGTCCGGCTAGGACCTCCCCTGTGTTGGAGAAGTTCTTGAAGGATTACCGGAAAGAGGTGCCATTTATCGATGAGGATATTATTATGTACACGGAAATACATCGTACGGTGGCGTTTATTCGTAGGAAAGACTTTGTATATTAATTTTAGGAACACGGAGCACACGGAGCACACGGAATACACGGATTTGTTTTGCGATATGTAATATTGATCTGTGCGATGCCGTGTATCCTGTGTGCTCCGTGTTCTTTTTGTATATTCGCCAACTATTACGAATGAAACTAAATGAGCGGATTTAATAATTGAGCCCGAACTGCCACAAAGGGATTACATTCATGTATCCTTGTTCGATATTGTCCTTTACAACGAAGCCGTTCTCTATTCCTTGCAGTTGCTTTTGCTTTTTATTTTTCCCTCCAACTTCGAAAGTATAGTCGGCTATTTGAAAATCCGATATAGGGGAGGTGATGACTTCTTGCTCCACACGTGTTTGATTCAAGAAGAATGTTTCTCTGATGTTCCCGATGTTGGATATTTCCTTCCCCAAATTGTACATAAGAGTAGGATTATCCAGATAAACTTTATCTACTTTGCCTAGCCCTCTGATGCCACCGACTCCATCGCGTAGTTGGGAGATTAATCCGGATTCCTCGAGATAAAGAAAGTAATCGGATAAATTGTTGCGACTCACTCCTAGCATAATCGCTATGCTACTCATATTCGGTTTGAATGGTACGCTTTGGGCAATGATGGTGAGCAATTGCTTTAGTTTTCGTGCTGTTGATATGCTCATTTCTGAATACTGCGGTATATCAACTTCCAACGTCGTGTTTATTACTTGTTGTAAGCGTATATGAAATTGGTCTTCTTTCGAGAACGGATAATACCCTTTCTCTAGATAGGATTGGAAATAGGCATAAGGACGGAATTTCTCGGGGAGTTCTATGCGGTGCTCTACGATATCGGCTAGTGTATGGGTCTGGATCTCTATGTTGTGAAACATATTAAGATATTCGCGAAATGAAAGCCCTTGCATAGAATAGACGATAGCCCGTCGGCTCAGGTCTGCCGATCCCTTGTTGATATCAAGGATGGAGGAACCTGTGAAGAATATCTTTAGATCTGCGTGATAGTCATACATCAGTTTTAGCTCGCGGGCCCAGTCCTTGTATTTATGGATTTCGTCTATAAGAAGATGGGTCCCTCCTCGCTTGACGAAGTCATCAGCTAAATCCACTAAGTGGTGGCTGGAAAAGTACAAATCATCAGCGTTGACGAACAAGGTCGTATTTCTGTTCAGTTTTTCTTTGGCATATTGCAACATCAAAGTAGTTTTCCCAACGCCACGCGGACCTACTAAGCCCAATAGCCGGTTGTTCCAATTAATGCGGTCGAACATATATCGATGGAATGAGGTAGGTGTAGTACGTAACATCGCATCGAAACTTGTTTGTAACTTATCCATATATTATAATGTTTTCGCAAATATACTAATTTGCACTGTGAATAGTGCATTTTTCGTAAAGAATTGCACTACTTGCGGTGCAATTTATGTTATCTTTTCTTGATTCTTGGTTGCGATCACCCGTTCTGTCGGGTGAAGAGCGAGAGCCGGAGCTATATAGCCGTGGATACGATGTATGACTATTCCTTTTTTTGTATATTCGCCAACTATTACGAATGAAACAGTTATTTATATGGAACAAAAGCAAATCTCTACCGTGAAAACTCATGTCGTATGGTTGGACGTTGTTCGCCTGATCGCGATGTTTACTGTTGTTTGCTGTCATTGTACAGACCCGTTTAATTTCTATCCCGGAGATTCTCCGATTATTGGGAATATTAAGTTTTGGGGAGCTGCCTATGGGGCTTTTCTTCGTCCTTGTGTACCTCTGTTCGTTATGATTACGGGAGCCTTGTTGCTACCGGTCCGGGAAGAGACTTCTATTTTCTATAAGAAAAGGATATTGCGTGTATTCTGGCCTTTCTTGATTTGGTCTGTTATTTATAATTTATTTCCTTGGTTTACGGGGCTGCTTGGTTTGAGGCCGGAACTTATTCTTGATTTTTTCCCTTATTCGGGAGAAGAGGTGACTCGTCAATCGTTGAGTGTGTCTTTAGGCTATATCGCCCAGATACCGTTCAATTTCTCATTGTTGGATGTACATATGTGGTATATCTATTTACTGATAGGTTTATATCTTTATTTGCCGATCTTCTCCGCTTGGGTCGAGAAAGTTTCGGATAAGGCGAAATTATGGTTTCTGGCAGGTTGGGGAGTGACTTTGTTTATTCCTTACTATCGGGAATTCGTATCTCCTTACATTTGGGGTGGATGCTCATGGAATGAATTCAGTATGCTTTATTATTTCGCCGGGTTTAACGGTTACTTGCTATTGGGGCATTATCTGAGGAATCATGATTGGTCGTTAGGAAAGATCGTTGGGATAGGCATTCCTATGTTTGTCGTAGGCTATGCCATTACTTTCTTCGGTTTCCGCTATACGACCGCTTTGCCTGCTTACACGGAGGAACAGTTAGAGTTATTCTTTTATTATTGTTCTCCCAATGTGGTGATGATGACGATTCCTATCTTCTTACTGGCGAAGAAGGTAAATGTTAAGTCGGATACGATTAAGCGAATGTTGGCGAACTTAACCATATGCGGTTTCGGTATCTATATGGTACATTATTTCTTTACGGGACCCAGTGTGCTGTTGGCGAGAGCCTTGAATATCCCATTGGGTTTACAGATTCCTGCCGCTTCTGTGGTAGCATTCGCTGTATCTTGGTTGATCGTATTGGGTATCAGGAAGATTTGCGGTAAGAAAGCCAAGTATATTGTGGGCTGAATTTATACGTACGTTCGCATAGGCTGATACGTATATAGGCGTAGGCCCATGCGAGCGTACGTGTAGGACGATACGTATATACGTGCGAGACCACACGTATATACGTATAAATCATCTTTATTTCTTGGTTACAATCACTCGCTCTGTCGGAGCCAGATGCTCGTTGCGATAGTCTATTTGCTTGACTACATTCTCGGCCAATTCTTGGAATGCCTTTCCTGTGATCGAGTCCGGGTTCAACGCTACCGGCTTACCTTGATCTCCTCCTTCGCAGATACTTTGTACGATAGGAATCTGTCCCAGTAACGGCACGTTCAGTTCCTCAGCTAGGCGTTTACAACCTTCCTTTCCGAATATATAATATTTGTTTTCCGGTAATTCCGCAGGGGTAAACCAAGCCATATTCTCGATCAATCCTAAAACAGGGACATTAACCTTATCTCCAGTGAACATGCTGATACCCTTACGAGCGTCCGCTAAAGCAACCTCTTGCGGCGTACTTACCACCACGGCTCCGGTTATCGCTAGTGTTTGTACCATTGTCAAATGGATATCACTCGTTCCGGGAGGTAAATCGATTAAGAAATAATCAAGCTCACCCCAGTTGGCGTCGCCGATCAATTGCTTCAATGCGTTGCTAGCCATTGCTCCACGCCATAGGACTGCGTCGTTTTTATTTACGAAGAAGCCGATGGATAACATCTTGACACCATAATTTTCGGCCGGCTTGATCAGTTCCCTGCCCTCTACCTCTTCCATATAAGGGCGAGCCTCTTCTAGGTTGAACATCTTGGGTTGGGACGGCCCGAATATATCGGCATCCAGCAATCCTACCTTATATCCTTGTAAAGCCAATGCGACAGCTAGATTAGCGGCAACGGTACTTTTACCAACTCCTCCTTTACCGGAAGATACGGCGATAATATTTTTTACTTGCGGTAATAATTTATCCGGTTCCGGGCGAGCTAACTGACGGGCTTTTACCGTGATGTTTCCCTTGATATTCACCTCCGGGCTTACATAGGTTAAAATAGCTGTCTCCGCGGCTTTTACTACGGAGCGGATAAACGGATCATTCGGCTTCTCGAATAATAACGAGAAGGTGACATTCATACCATCGATACGAATGTTGTCTTCTACGAGGCCCATGGAAACGATGTCCTTTCCGGTACCCGGGTAACGAACGTTCTTCAACGCCTCAATAATCAGATTCGGATAGATTGTCATATCTGTTGATTTTTTTAAGTCATTCTTTTATTTACCAGAAGCCAAAGCGCTTCGTTTACTGCGATTAAAGCTACGATAAGGATCTAACTCTATTTCTACGTCAGGTTCCACCAATCGTTCCCTTTCCTCACAAACAAACTTGATGTATTTGATGTTTAATCCACGATCCAGCCATTGTTGCTCGTAATAGGTTTTGATGGATAAGATCTCATCCGCCAGATTGGAATGATATAGGTCGTCTGTACTGAACAATACGGGATAATGGTTCGCTTTTACCATCTCGCACGTATAGGTATACATAAAGTTACTATCCGTTTTTAAATGGATAATACCATCTCCGGAAAGGATTTCCCGATACATTTTCATGAAACGGGTTCCGGTCAGACGCTTATTGACCTTTTTCATTTGAGGGTCCGGAAATGTGATCCAGATCTCGGCTACTTCGCCCGGAGCGAAGAAATAGGAAATCAATTCGATACTGGTACGTAGGAAAGCCACGTTATTCATCCCGGCTTCCAGCGATTCTTTCGCTCCGGTCCACATACGTGCTCCCTTGATATCGACACCAATAAAATTCTTATTTGGGAAAAGCTTTCCCAAACCTACGGTATATTCCCCTTTTCCACATCCCAATTCCAAAACAATAGGATGGTCGTTCTTGAAAAAACGTTCATGCCACTGTCCTTTCATATCAAACCCTTTTTCTTGTAGGGCGGCGAAAGGGTATTGGAATACGTGCGGATAGCCCGCCATATCGTCAAACTTAGCTAATTTATTCTTTCCCATGTCGCGAAGATAATACTTAAAAAAATGCTTTTTACGTTTTTTCTACTGTTTTAGATAGGGGTTTTTATGCGTTGGCGAGTCTTTTGAACATATAGGCTGTCAGAAGTTTTATTTGAAAGTGGAGTTGTAACGAATAAAAAAGGATATGTTGAGAGTATTTTTTAGACGCCCGATATTTAAGAATCCGAGGTTTGTCGGATTTGTTTGGTTTGCGACGGCCCTTGTCGCTTGCTTATTGAAATTACCTGTGGGAAGGACTTATAATAACTTTATGATTTATAGGGCTTCCTTTTTCCATGCGTTAGAGTTGAAAGACCTTTATATATATTATCCGAATGAATACCACGACCGGTTTTTATACGGGATTCCTTTTACGGCTATAATAGCGCCTTTCTCCCTCTTCTCTCCTTATATCGGGATGTTGCTATGGTGTCTCGCGAATAGCTTGCTGCTTTATATGGCTATCCGTAAACTCGGATTGGCGGATTGGAAACAGGCGTTTGTCATTTGGGTATGCTTGAATGAGTTATTTACGTGTGTTCTTATGCAGCAATTTAACATAGCCATAGCCGGCATGATTTTATTCTCGTTTATTTTTATTGAGCGGAAACAGGAGTTTTGGGCGGCGCTAATGATTGTCTTGGGTACGATGACTAAGATTTATGGCATTGTCGGTCTTGCTTTCCTGCTATTCTCAAAACGCCGGATCGCCTTTTTGAAAGGACTTATTTTCTGGGGCATAGTCTTGTATGTTCTTCCGAT
>ERZ773218.2522-NODE-2522-length-13987-cov-2.944444_pt1 | contig 13987 bp, 18 predicted proteins | sample MGYA00580527_ERZ773218 | MGnify/ENA primary metagenome ERZ773218 (study PRJEB29015, sample SAMEA2737763) | human gut metagenome | biome: human gut; feature: human-associated habitat; material: faeces | place: China | collected 2012 ...
TGTTTCTCAGAAAGCTTTACGTGATAAGATTGGATATGTTCCACAAAAAGGATTCTTGTTCTCTGGAACAATTGCGACAAATCTTCGTTATGCGAAAGAGGATGCAAGCGAGGAAGATTTATGATTGTGTTGCAGAGTGTACAGGCGGGAGAAATTTGCTTTCTCACAAAAAAAAACTACCTTTGTCAACACCATTTTGATAAGGAGAAAGGTATATGAATAACAGGAAATTTCCCATCGGGGTACAGAACTTTGAAAAGATTCGGAAAGGAGATTTTTTATATGTCGATAAAACCGAATTGATATATCAGTTGGTCGATAGTGGGAGTTATTACTTTCTGAGTCGTCCGCGTCGTTTTGGTAAGAGTTTGCTTATTTCTACGCTCGAAGCCTATTTTCAAGGTAAACGGGAACTTTTTGTAGGATTGGCACTGGAAAGGCTGGAGCAAGATTGGGTGGAGCGTCCTGTGTTCCATCTGGATTTGAATATTGGGAAATATGATGCGCCGGACAGCTTGGACAAAATACTGAACGAGGCCGTTTCGAGATGGGAACTTATATACGGCACAGGAGTAGGTGAAGTGACTCTTGCTCTGCGTTTTGCCGGCATCCTGAGGCGCGCCTATGAGCAGACGGGCGAACGCGTAGCTATCCTTATCGACGAATATGATAAGCCTCTGCTGCAAGCTATTGGCAACTATGAGTTGCAAAATGCCTATCGCAGTACTTTGAAACCGTTCTATGGTGTATTGAAGACGGCTGCATCAAGTTTGCTTTGCTTACAGGGGTTACTAAGTTTGGCAAAGTCAGTGTATTCAGCGATTTGAACAACCTGAACGACATCAGTATGGATAGGCGTTTTCTTAATTTGTGCGGAATAACGGAGAAAGAGATACACGATAATTTTGAAGAAGATCTGCAGGCATTAGCCGGTATGCAAGGTATGACGTATGAGGAAACATGTAATGAGTTGAGAACCTGCTATGACGGTTATCATTTCACCTACAACTGTGAAGGTCTTTACAATCCTTTCAGCCTGCTCAATACGTTCGAGAAGAAAGAGTTCGGCAACTATTGGTTCGAAACCGGTACGCCTACTTATCTTGTGGAGTTGCTTAAACGCAATCATTACAACTTAGAACGGATGACACAGGTGGAGACAGATTCCGATGTGTTGAACAGTATTTATGGTGACGAAGATCCCATACCGGTCATCTTCCAAAGCGGATACCTTACTATAAAAAGCTATGACAAAGAGTTTGGACTCTATCGATTGGGCTTTCCTAATCGTGAAGTAGAGGAAGGTTTTGCTAAGTTTCTGATTCCATTCTATACCCGCTTTTCTAAAATTGAAGCTCCGTTTGAGATACAGAAGTTTGTTCAAGAAATACGTAGGGGACAGCCTGAAGCTTTCCTTAAAAGACTTCAAGGTTTCTTTGCTGACACTCCTTATGAACTGGTGAGCGATTTGGAGTTGCATTATCAGAATGTATTGTTCATTATCTTTAAGTTGGTAGGCTTCTATACTCAAGCTGAATATCATACGTCGGAGGGACGTATTGATCTTGTGGTAAAAGCTCCGGACTATGTTTATGTTATGGAGTTCAAACTTCAGGGTACTGCGGAGGAGGCAATGGAGCAGATAGAGAAGAAACATTATGCCCGTCCTTTTGAAACAGACTCGCGGAAACTGTTCAAGATAGGAATTAATTTCAGCAATAAGACGCGAAACATAGAGAAATGGATTATTGAATAGAAAAAAATGAAAGTTTGTAGCTGTTGGGAGCTTTTTTAAAGCCCCCTATATTCCGTCACCGCATTGAAGCAAGGACATTCCTTCATCGGATTCAAGTCGTGATGTCCCACCACCAACACATTCGGAAACATTTGTTTCAGCTCGCGCAGCAGAGCTACCAGCGAGGCTTTCTGCGGTAGTGTGCGGGTATCGGAGGGTTTATGGTTGCTGCCCAGTCCGCCTTCGTAGCAGATACCTATCGAATGTCTGTTGTGACCTTGGCAATGCGCACCGATTTTGTCCAACGGACGTCCGCGGTGAATTTCTCCGTCGCGTGTCAGGTAGAAGTGATAGCCGATTTCGCGGAAGTTGCGGTGGAAGATGTGGTCGTGGCGGCAATCTTCAAAGCTCAGGCTCACGCCCTGAGGCGTGGCCGAACAATGAATGATGATAAGCGTGATGATTCTCATCGGCCCATGCAGGAAGTAAGACCGAATACTCCGGCCAGCGCGGTAGCCACTGCTATGATAGATTTGAGGACGATGCCCCATACTGATTTTGATTTTGTTGCCATAATGATTTGATTTATAAGTTATAAACTATTGTATGCTACGTTTGTCCGAAGGATGGAAGGCCTATCCCAGCGGATCTTCTTCTTCACCGTTCCCGCCGGGGGTGCTTCCGCCGTTTCCGGAACCGTTGTCCGCGTTGTATTTGAAGGCCTCTTTCAGTTGGCCTTCCAGATTGATTTGGGCGTTGCTCAATTCGCCGGTGGCACGTGCGCGGAGTTTCAGCCCTTTCACGTTGTTGGCGAGGGTGAATTCGGCAGCCGAGGCGGCGCCTTTCTTGCTGACGATGCCTACGGAGAAGATGGCGAGGTCGTCCAGTTTCACGTTTTTGCCGTCCAGAATAAGTTCTTTGGTACAGGCAATCATGTCGGTGAGCACCCCTTTGATTAATCCTGCCGAGTAGGGAGTGTTGTGGTTTGCCATGTGTTTGGCAAGCATTTCGGTGTCGAAGGTTTCTTCAATGACGGGACGGGCATACCACAAACCTTTCAACGGGTGGTTTTCGCCGGTAAATTGATACTTTTTGTAACGAATCATGTTCTTTCGGTTTTTAAATTTCAGTTCTTGGTTTTCAATTCTCTTGTGATCACGATGCGAAGATACAACGGCGTGCAAGCCGGGTTGTCCGTAATGGTTCGTTACGGTTCGTTTCTATCCGTTATATACGCATATAGTGGCTGAAATGTGAATATTTTTGCCTATCTTTGTGACACTAAGAACTTCAAAAACAAAGAGAAATGGAACCTTTCAAAATACGCACTTACGGACGAACGGAACTCGCCCAACTCTATTGTCCGGGACTTTGTCCGCAAGCCGCTTTCCGCAAGCTGAACCAATGGATAGATTTTCATCCCACATTGCGGAGCGAGCTTCATGCGCTGGTTCCTTCGGACAAGGTGCGGACATATACTCCTGCACAGGTGCAACTCATCTACAATGCACTGGGAGAACCATATTGAATGGAGGATCGGGAGTTCTAAAGTTCTACTTCCGGATTGTGGAATAGAACTTTAGAATTGTAGAATGGAACTTTGCGGAAACATGCCTGTGATGCGAAAAAATGCACCCGATGCAGAAAATGCAGTGCAGACGTTTTCTCACACACGCACGTACGCGTTATATAATAATAGCCTGTCCGCGCTGCATAGCATCAGGTTTTGCGATAATGGCCTTTGCTTGCCATTTCTTGCACTGCACCATGTTTCAGTAGGCGATGCAGCCAGCTTTGTGCGGTGTTGGCGTTGATGCCCGTCTCCGTAGCATGTTCCAACAGTTCCGCACGACTGAAGGTGGGCGGCATGCCGTTGAAGAAACTGTCGCGGTCGGCGTTGGTACGGCGGTTTATTTCCGTTGGAGGCAGGAAGGAAAGGATGTGTGCGGCATGGATGTAGAGAGGTTCCACAAGTCCGATTACGGCTTTGAAGTCGGCAGGAGAGAGGTGGATGTCCCAACGGGTAACGATGCCGTCTTTCAGGTTGTCGGCGGACAGTTCGGCATCGGGGGTGAGGTCTCCCCGCAATAGCCCTACAATGGTGGCTATGCGGCAGATGTTTACTGCCATGCGTGCTACGGAGCTGCTCATTTCATCGTTTTGGTTTGTATGGGCATGCAGGAAAAGGGCGGAGAAGAGTTTGTTGAACTCATTTTGTTGCTCTTCGGTGAACTTCAGGGTGTAGAGCCCTCCTTGTTTCAGCGCATCCAGTTGACATTTCCATTCTTCGCCCATAGCGGTAAACAGTTTTTCCATGTCGGTGTTGTGCGTGCCAAACTGGTCCTGCCACTCGTGTATGGCGGGCATGTAGTAGAAGATCTGGCGGGAGAACAGGCCGTTCTCTGCCGAGGGTATGAGCGGCTTCACCTGCGCCGGAGTACCGGAAATGAGGATGGAAAGATAGGACTTCTTGACTTCGCGGTATTCTTGGTCCGTACGTCGGTTGTACGAGAGGAAGTCATGGTCGAAAGCCCTGCGCAGCGTGTGGCTCCAATGGCCGTAGTCGGTGCCGATGGCGGTGGATATGGTGTCCGCTTCCGTTTCAAAGATGATTCCCGTTCCGTTGGAATCCATGATATTCTGCAGGATGCCTGTACCTGTGTTGTTGCCCGATATGATGAACATCCTGTTGGGCGGCATCTCCGGTTCTTCCATCTTGCTGCGCTCCTTGCCCATGGCATTGTAGCTGCTTTTCGCTTTTTTGTAGGCGCTCATTTGTTGTTCCACTTGCCGGCGTATCTCGTCGTGTATGGGCTCTATCAGCAGACGCACAAAGCCCAGTATGCCCTTGCCGGCTGCGGAAGGGGCTACGACGAATGTCTGGAGACAGGGCGACTGCATCTTTCCGCCGTAAAGGCAGCGGGCGTTGCGCTCCATGCAGGCTCCTAAGACGGTGAGCGCTCCGAGCAGGAGCACGTCGCGCTGTGCTCCTGTGGCGCCGTAGCTGCGGATGTGTTGCAGGGGCTCCGGCCATTCGGCTTCGGGCAGCAGTGGAAGAGGGAGCAGCGGTTCGCTTCCTGAAAGTTTCTCTTCCCGGCAATCCGCAGTGTCGGTTGTGTCCGGTTGTCCGTTTCCGTCCGCATTATAAGATACGTGTGCGTGTGTGTGAGAAAACGGCGGTACTGCATTCTCTGCATCGAGTGCATTTTTTGTGTCTTTTGCCCGCTTTTCTTCGCGGATGTCCACACCTGCTGTTTGGGCCAGGTGAAATGCTGTGCCCAGGTGCACGTTGCCATGTCCGTTTTTCAGGGCGTTGGTGTAGAGACGGTCGGCATGCGACGACTGGTACTTGGGTGAGAAGCTGCAGATGCGGTGGAAGTCGGCCCGGGCGCCTTCGCCGCAGTCGGTGGCTATCGCCATGGCGAGTTGTACGTATTCGGCATAGGAGGGCGCAATGTCTGCGCAGGCTGCTTCGACGGCAGCCGTAAGTTTTTCTAATGATTCAAACATGTTGTGATTTATAAGTTGTGATTTATGGGGCATGGAAGAGGATTTTTCTGTTCTCTGAACAAGGCTTCGGGATCATGGCACAGGAAACAGGCACGCACGATGTCCTTGCCCGAAGTGTCCACGCCTTTGCCTGCGGGCTTGTCTTGCGTATCGCCTCCGTAGGCCATCTCTACGTAGTTCATTGCCCAATACATGCTTTCTGCAGCATTTTGTGCGGCATCGGCGGCATGTTCCTGATAGGGCACAAAGGCTTTCACTCCCCGTCCGCCGGGACTCACAAAGCAGAGTACGGGGCATAGGAACGGATCATCGAAGAGTGTCCGGCGCATCTGCTCGGCCTCTTGGAGGGAGTCCAAATGGTCGATGTCCACCACTACCAGTCCGGAGGTTTTCAGCAACGAGCGGCAGTTGCGGCGGGTGAATACGCCGCAGGGAGTGACGTAGGGCAACAGGGAGGCTTTGGCGGCGCGTATGTCGGCGGCGTTCCGCACCTGTAAGGTGGCAAGGCGCAACGGTTCGTTGCAGGTGATGAGTTGGTACACATCGGCAGGGGTCACCTCCATGGCGGGAGTCAGTGTGGCAGCTTTTAGGATTCGTCCCTGCGGGTCTCGCTGGGGTGCAATGGGGTTTTGGAACAGTGACATTTTACATTCGTTCATTATTTCTTTTGGTTTTGAAATTTCCGACGAAGTTAGAGAGAATAATCCGTAGTGGATTACACGTATAGGTGTAATCCTGATACAATAATTTATTATAATTTAATAACGTTAACATGAAACAACTGACAAATGATGTCATTACCCCTCTTAACTGGGGAAAAAAGATTGAAGCAGTGCGTAACCGTTTGGGTATTCACCAAATTGACTTATGCATAGAAGCAGGGATAAGTCCCTACACCTACCAAAAAATAAAAAGGGAAGAGGGTCGAGGCACGACAGCCTGCTGCGACTTTTGGCATGCCTGCGCCGCGCAATGACGGAAGAAGAATTCAGGGAGTTCTGGATGGGGCTGGTAAACTGTTAGGAATTATGAGAGTGGCTTACAGAAGAAACAACGTAAATAAAAATATAATAGTATGATACCTAAAGTTATTCATTATTGTTGGTTGAGCGGTGATCCTATTCCCGAAAAGTTACAGCGTTGTATGGATAGCTGGAAGAAATTCCTTCCGGACTATGAGTTTGTATTGTGGGACTTGGAGCGTTTTGATATCAAGACCTCTCAATGGGTAAAGGAAGCTTTTGAAGCGCGGAAGTATGCTTTTGCTGCTGATTATATCCGCTTATATGCGGTTTATAATTACGGCGGAATTTATATGGATATGGATGTAGAAGTAGTAAGACCTTTTGATGATTTGTTAGCATCGCCCTATATTTTGGGCTTGGAATCGGAGAAAGGGGTGGAGGCTGGTGTATTTGGAGCAGAAAGATACAGCCTTTTTTTGAAAAAAATTTTGTCTTATTATGAAAGACGATCTTTTTTGAAAGAAGATGGGACGTTTGACATGCGTCCTTTACCTTCTGTTTTGTTCGAAATACTGACTGATAATTATGTTTTGAGAGAAAGAAATTCTGTTGGTATTCCTTTTGATTCCAGCATGATGTATTTATTCCCTTCGGATTACCTTACCGCCAAATCTTATCTCAATGGAAAAATAGAAGTAACGAAACATACCTATACTATTCATCACTTTGCGGCATCGTGGCATGGAATGAAACATAAACTTTTTCGGTGCGTATCGGGAATTATAGGCAGGAATATGGCGCATAAAGTAGCCGTAATATTCAAGAAGTTGAGGCTTGTCAGGTAGCTGGTTTGTAGATATGGTGTTTTTCCTGAATTATGTATACTCCCTTCTTCTTGCATATCTCATCAGTAAGAATTATTCACGAGTAAAAGTCTCAGCTGGTGCATTTTTGGGAGTTCTGTTGCCGATATTTTTGATATGGCTTTCCATTTGTGGCGGACAGTATGATGTAGGCACTGATTATTGGTCGTATTATGGCTTTTTTAACGGAGAAGATTTTTATAAGTTTCGGGATAGCGGTGAGTATTTGTTTGCTTGGATCATCTCTTTATGTAACTCGTTAGGACTCTATGGACAGTCTCTGTTCTACGTGTTCTATGGAATTAATTTTTATTTTTTCTATCTTATATTAAAGCGGATAGACCTTAAATATATATTTCTGTTCATACTGCTTTATATCACGATCACCGGTTTGTTCAACAATCAGTTGAACGCTTTGAGGCAAGCAACGGCGATATATATGGGAACTTATGCTCTCATTCTGATTGTTGAGAGGAAAAAGTGGAAAGCGTTCTTTTTTATTATATTGTCGGCACTGATTCATCGGTCTGCTTTTTTTCTGCTGGTAGCGCTTGGCATGACAAGGTTGGTAAGTAGGCTTATGCCGAAGTCTCTGTTTGTACTGTTGTGTATATCTCTTTGTTGCAGTTTTGTGCTTCGTGTGGAGATGCTTGAGCTTATAATTCCTTATTTATCTGATATCTATACAAACTACATAATGGGGCAGGAGAGTGGGGATAAAAGTATTCTTTTAAAAATTACAAAATTGATTTTTATTCCGTTTTACCTGTTTGCTCTTTTTCGTTTCAAAAAGATGGAGTTGACGGAGCTGGAAACAGTACTTTTTAAATGGGGTTTTATTTCTTTTTGTTTGAGATTGATGGTGTTGAATATGAGTGTCGTGTACCGGATATTCGACTATTTTCTGCTTTTATCCGTATTTCCGTTTTATTATTATCTCCGTTATCTCGTTAGAAATAATCGCAGCTTTGTATTTGTTGCCATCGTATTTTTATTGTCTGTTTTTTATATCCTGAAGGTTACAGTATTTGCAAGTGCTGAATATCAGTATGAATCCGTTTATTTTTCTTGAAGTATTCGTTGTCTTTATATCTTGTATCATTTATGAATTTGGAAGTTTTACTCTCTTGTATGTATCAAGAGGACATGGGCATTGCAGTGCGTGCTCGTGTACAGTCTGATTTGCTGATAATTAACCAGTGCAATAAGAACGGTATAGACGAAGTTACGGACGGGGTGCACCACATTCGTATGATCTCATCAACAGAACGGGGGCTCTCCAAAAGCCGCAATATGGCATTGGAGAATGCTTGTGGTGACATTTGCCTGATTTGTGATGATGATGAAATCTTTGAGGAGGGATATAAGGATGCTATTATCAAGGTTTTTGAACAGATGCCGAAGGCGGATGTCATCACTTTTGCTCTGCATCATCCCCAACGTAAGTTTCCCAATCACTGCAAAAAACTTGGTTACATCGGTGCACTGAAGAGTTGTAGTTTTCAGATCGCTTTTCGCCGCGAAAAGGTTTTGGAAAAGAATATCCGTTTCGATGTGAAGATGGGGTCTGGTACGGGCAATGGCGGTGGAGAAGAAAACAAATTCCTTATGGACTGCTTACGCAGCGGGCTCAAACTGTGGTATGTACCGGTACTGATTGCTACGGTAGGGCAATCGAATTCGCAATGGTTTAAGGGACATACCGATCAGTTTTTTAGGAACCGAGGATGGGTGAACCGCAGGTTGCTTGGACTGATCGGGGCTTGGGCATATGCGTTCTACTATTCCGTTGTGAAGCATCCACATTATAAAAAAGACAATAGTTTTTTGCATGCCCTGTATTATCAAATAGCGGGAACATTTGAAAAACGGTAACGGAGAGAAAAAAGAAAACGTATGGAGATGAATCGAAAAATAGATGCCGTAATTACGTGGGTAGACGGTAACGATGATGCTTGGATAAGAGAGAGAAACCGTTATGCTATGCAATCTGCGGCAGATAGATATTTTAGAGACTGGGGTACGGTGAAGTATGTGCTGAGGGGGATAGACGCCTTTATGCCATGGATAGATAAGGTACATTTTGTGACCTGGGGACATACTCCCTTTTGGCTGAACAAGGTGTGCAGTAGGTTACGCGTGGTGCGGCATACTGATTTCTTTGCCGATAAGGCGCATTTGCCGGTGTTCAACTCCAATGCCATTGAGGCTAATCTACACTTGATACCGGAGTTGGCCGACCGTTTTGTTTATTTCAACGATGACATGTTGGTACTAAAGCCGGCTCCACTGGAACGTTTTTTTCGGAACGGGTTGCCGATGGACTTTATCGCACAAGGTATTCCGCGAAAAGGATTCCTATACAGAAAACTGCGCTCCAATGAGATTTATGTAGACATTGTGCAGAACGAACTGAATCTGCTCAATGCCCGTTTCTCCAAAAGAGATTTGTTGCGCAAGAATCCCGCTTTGTTCTATTCGGATAACTATGCGATAACAGACGTTTGTTGTAATTTTCTGTGTAATGTGCTTTGGCGGCGGTATGTCTGGCTGGGGCTATATCACCATCCGCAACCCTATTTGAAGAGTTCGTTATTGCTGGCTCATGAGCTATATGGCGATGTATTGTCCGATGTATCTACCCGCAGGTTTAGGAGTAGGAAGGATATTTGCCAGTACATTTACAGGGATGTACAGTTGGCAAGTGGTAACTTTGTACCCTATACCCCTCGCGATGTATTTTGCCTGAATATCAACAGTTATGATTGTTTAAGTAAAAATAAGGCGAAAATAGAAAATGCCCGTTTCTTTTGTGCAAATGACAGTACTTATCTAAGAACGGATGAGTTTGAACCGACCCGTCACTTACTAATTGATATTTTAGAAAAAATACTCCCTGATAAGTCTGTTTTTGAGATTTAAATAATGGTTTCTATTATTACTCCTTCTTTCAATTCTTCTGCATTTATTTCTCAAACGATTGACTCTGTGCTGTTTCAAACCTATACAGATTGGGAAATGCTGATTGTAGATGATTGTTCTACTGATGATTCTGCCAGTATTATTAAGCAATACAGTAAGAGGGATGCTCGGATCAAATATTTGAAGACAGATTTACCTTCCGGTTCTCCATGCGAACCTCGCAATATTGGAATTATGAGTGCGCAAGGCCGCTATATTGCTTTCTTGGATAGTGACGATGTATGGCTACCGAATAAATTGGAAGAACAATTAAAGTTGTTTGAAGATGCGGACACAGCCATTGTGTATTCCAATTATGAGAAAATCAATGAAGACGGAGAACGGGGACAACGAATTGTGACAGTTCCGCCACAGGTTTCCTATATGGAGCTGTTGAAAGGAAATGTGATAGGCAATCTGACCGGAATCTATGATACGGAGAAAGTAGGTAAGGTTTATTGCTCTAAGATACACCATGAAGATTATGTATTGTGGTTGTCTATTTTGAAGAAAGGGTTTGTCGCGAGGAATACGAATGTGGTTCATGCGTTGTATAGAGTGAGAAAGCAGTCTGTGTCTGCCAACAAATTAGCTGTTATTTCTTGGCAATGGAATATTTACAGGAATGTTGAAAAAATAGGCTTTTTAAAGGCTTGCTATTATTTTATTCATTATGCTTGGCGTGCATTGTTGAAAAGTAAAAAATAAAGGAATATGGATTACAAAGCTATTGACACCCGGAGAATTATTGATTATATCTACTCTTTTCCCGGTTTGGTTATTGGAGTGGAAGATATTATTCAGAATGCCGGTGCGGACAAACTGCGGGTATATCCCGCCTTGTTTGAATTGGAACAGGCCGGATATATCGAAGTAGTGGAGCGTGAGGAACTCGGAGCGCCGTTGGCGGTACGCAGGAGAAGAGACGCTTCACAAGTTCTGCATGACAGTATGTGAGCGCAATACGAAATTGATAAACGACAGATAACAGCGGTTATTTTGTTTTAGGCGCAGCCGGGATTGCTTGATGAAGCGGTTCCGGCTGTTTTATTTTAGATTCAAGCTCTCTTTCTTTTTCAAATATCTCAATGATAATTCTATAAAATGAATGTTGGAGTAAACTCAATACCCAAAGCACGAGCAATACGAAAGAAGCTTGACAATTGTATATCAGCTTCTCCTTTTTCAACGCGGGCAATATAGCTCTGTTCTTTGCCGATTTTCTGCGCCAACTGTTTTTGGGTTAATTTAAGTTCTTTGCGCCGTTCCCGAAGTATATCACCATAATACCACGCCATTGTCCTTTCATTGAAAGATTCACGAGAAGCTGTACCATGTTTCCCGTATTTTTCATCAAGCAACTGATTGGTTGTCTTGAGCTTTGCTAACTTTTTTTCATCTAATTGTATCATAACGCTAAATCTTTTAAGATCCGCACAGCTTTGGCTATCTGTGTATCATAATCTTTTGTGGATTTTTTCAGGAAGCCGTTAAGCAGGATTATCTTTGTTGATAATATGACATTACTGTTATCAATCGCAAATAGCACCGTCCGATATTCATTTGAACCAACAGATACACGCATCTCATACAAGTTTGTTTTTATATACTTTACAGGTAAAGCATATACAGTTTGTACAAGTCCAAATGTATATTCAAACTTATCCTTTACTCTTGTATTCAGACTATTGTAGAATTTTTCAAATTCTTCTGTTCTGAATATGATTCTTACATCGGTGGTTTTACCGTCAACTGATGTTATTGCATAAATATAACTAATTAGTTATAATGTGGCAGCAAACAACTTATCTATTTATATATTTAATCATTGCTTAGTTTGAGCGGTTACGCAATATCATTTTGTAATATTAATACATGACTTTTGGTGCCGGACCAGCACAGCTTTTCATGTTGCCAGGCAAAGGCTTGCCACCTGGAACGAGACAGGCGTGCTGCAAGGTGTAGCGCACCCGCTCGGCCTGTTGGGGTGTGATACCCGAGTAGATCACGATGTCGTAGTCCATCACGTTGAGCGCCGTATAAGGCTCTGCGGAAGCATCGATCGGATAGCGCAAATAGGTGTCGATACCCGGAATGTACTGTTCTGTGCGGTATCGTGCCCGGTCGTACTGCGGAGTGTCGTCACACCAGTCCTCCTCGAACACATGGTCTAGGCCCAGGTAGTGTCCCGCTTCGTGGGCAAACACAGCTATCCCGGAATTGCAGTACCCGTTACCTACTATCTCCTGGTTCAAGAATATACCGCTGAAACAGCCCGGGACAGCGGTATTGCACCCTTGCAGCATCTCCTCCGGAGCGAAATAAGGCAGGAAGGTGAATCCCGCTGTACGAGTATCTTCGGAAACGATATCGTCGTTAATGAAGGGAGATACCCATACATTGATAACCTCGGTCATTTCCCACAGGTTGTCGCCGACCCATTGCCTCAGCTCTTCGTAGGATATATCGCGGTCCAGTTCGTAACGCTCGTCAAGATAGTGTATACCCGGTGTGGACAGTGCAGTACCGTCGGGGGCGTGAGTGGCCGGGACGAACCGGATGCCGGCGTCGGCTAGCCCCGGCAGGGGCCAGACGTTCCGGTACAGGCGGTTGGCGCACGCGAGCATCTCGTCAAAAAAGTAGGGATGCGGATAGGTGCCGTCCTTACGAGGCATGACATGGAACACGACCGGTAGCACCCGATCCTGCGGACCCGGCGTGTAACCGGGCAACCCGTCCGTATTTATCGTTACGGTATTGGAGTAATAAACCGCCTTGTTGGTTCGGACTACACCCTTGAAATAATAGGTCTTGCCGGGAATTGGCAGGTCGATCCATCCGGCCGAATAGATCAACTCCTGCGTCCAGTCCCACCCTTGGATCAGCTCGTCGTCGGCGCAATCGTGGATGAACGTATAGTCCGATCCGTCGGGATTGGGGTTCTCCGGGGAGTAATAGCCTCCGAAGGCGAGCAGTTTTTCGCCTTCGGGCAAACCGCTCATCACTAAGTAAGGAACAAACAGGGAGGGCCCCTGAGGATAGCCGTCGAAATAGGTTTCGTGGATCACGTTGTCGATCCGTACCTTAAAGGTCGAAGGCGGCGTATCTGGCCCCAGTTCCGGGTCTTTGGAGCATGAGGCGAATACACTCAGCAAAAAGATAAATAATAAATTGCGATATTTCATAACTTAATTAAGTTGCTTCCAAAATCCTGTTATCTAACATCCGCCCCCCACATCATCTTATTCCGCAGTGTATCGAAAAAGATGTGATTGAAGCGTTTCACCACCTTTATGGAATAGTCTGCGCGTGAGATCGTGAGTTGTGTGGTTTCTTTGCATGATTCACTCCGCCCGTCAATGGCTACGAGGAAGTTGTGGCTGCGGCTTTCTACATCGAGCGTGATTTCCCAGTCGTCGCAGATAACGATGGGCCGTACGTTCAGGCTATGAGGGGCAACGGGTGTAATGGCAATCGTTTTGCTGTGGGGAACGATGACCGGACCGCCGACGCTCAGGGAGTAAGCCGTAGACCCGGTGGGAGTGGCTATGACCAGGCCGTCGGCCTGATAGGTTGTGAGATGCGCTCCGTTGATGGCGGTATGGATGCTGATCATGGACGAACTGTCGCGTTTCAACACTGCTATTTCATTAAGGGCGTATGGAGACGCCATTAGTTTCTCGTCGTCACACTTTAGCTGCAACACGCTGCGTTCCTCTACCTTATAGTGGTTGTTGTAAATTTCGTCAATCGTTTCTTCCATTTCTTCGGGCGATATGTCGGCCAGAAAACCGAGACGTCCGGTGTTGATGCCCAAAATGGGAATGTTCTTTTTGCCCACGCGGCTGGCAGCTTTCAGGAATGTGCCGTCGCCTCCGATGCTGATGACCATATCTGCGCAGAAATCGTTGCCGTCGAACAAATCGGCGGCGGGAATGTCGAGGTGCAGGTCG
>ERZ773218.2535-NODE-2535-length-13936-cov-3.204236_pt1 | contig 13936 bp, 11 predicted proteins | sample MGYA00580527_ERZ773218 | MGnify/ENA primary metagenome ERZ773218 (study PRJEB29015, sample SAMEA2737763) | human gut metagenome | biome: human gut; feature: human-associated habitat; material: faeces | place: China | collected 2012 ...
ATTTAAAGAGCAGATGAAACGATTCTTTCATCGAAAATAGAGCAGAAAATGAGCAGTCGGAGACCCGGTGGTTTCCGGCTGCTTTTTATAGAAAATGCTCACTTCCGGTAAAATGCAAAGGTGTGTTCTCCTGAGCCGACCGGAACACAGACGAAGCAGGCATCGGCACGTAAAACATCGGTCTTGATGCCGTCTACATAAGCTTTTACATTCGGTTTTGAAAATGACATCGCTACATCTGGTATTTCCGGCTTATTCACACAATAATTATAGAGTTCTTTTGCCAAAGCCTCTCCTGTAGCATTTGTTCCGTAAAATGCATCACTACTTCCGTTGGCATATGATGCAGCCATATGAATAATGATGAATCTTTTTCCTTCTGAAAAATCCGTGTGTTTATTCGCAAAAAAACTTTCGCTCCCTGCGGCATCTGTACCGTAATAACACACTTTTGCTAACGCCTGATTGTCTCCAATCTTTGTAATTGTATAATTTCCAGATCCAGGTCCTGGCTTTGCTGGCTGTACACAATACGCAATTGCTCTGACGCTTCCGTAGCTGATATAGTACGGCTCTGTCAGATAGGTTCCAAGATTATAATCTGCATATCTATACAGAGGTCCTTTTTCAATCGTTACCTGCTGTGTAGTTCTTGCTGAATAAGCCGAAACTGCTTCAAATGTTGCAATCTCTCCCTCTTCCATAGAATCAAGATCCACCCATTCGTCTCCTGCCTGTTCCAAAACATCGTGAAGCTCTAACCCTGATTCTTCATCATAGGTATCCTGATTCTGTGCCTGCTCTACCAAATCATCAAATTCATCAGCGTCAATATCGGTAACCTCCGACTCTGCTTCGGAATCCTCCGCTTCCTCTGTCTGCTGTTCACTGCCAGCGGTTTCTGATTCGGTCACTGCTTCACTCCCTGCAGTTTCAGTCTGAGCTTCTGTTTCTTTCTCACGCACAATCAGCTTTCGGCTGATCTGATACTTCGGATGCTCCTGATTTACCGGTTCCACATAATAGACCGCTTTGTAAGTGTCCGCATGATCTGTCGTAAAATCCTCATTCTTGTCATTCTTTGCTTCCTCAAATGTGACTTTGACCTTGTTATCATCCTTGATTTCCAGTCCCGTGTAATCTGATTTCACATCAAATACACTGCCTGTTTCAATTTCATAATCTTTGGCAGTCACCACCTCATCTTCATCCAGAAGGTCTTTCACTTCCTCATAAAGTGGCGGTTTTTCCTCTGGCTGAATCTCCGCTGCATATGCAGTCATCGGAGACAACACGGTACTAAGCATTGTCATGCCTGCCAGCAAGCCAGATACTACTTTTCTAAAATTACCTTTTTTCTTCATGCTAAGGTCCTCTCTTTCATATATTTGTATTAAAACAGACAGTCCTTAGACTGCCTGCCATACACTACTTATCGTTGTGGGAAAATCAGATTGAACTGCACATTCCCCTCGCCGGGATCAACCATTTCCACAGTTGCTTCATACTGTCTCCCTGTTTTTCTGGATACCAGATCTTTATAATGGATTTTTCCTTTAGACAGGAACTTCTTTGCTGCCGCCTTATCCATCTTTTTTCCCTGGCTTGCAAGGAATTTATCATTCTTCCACAAGGTAAAAGCACAGTTCCGATCAGAACAGTAAAAGTTTACTTTTCCTTCCCTGACATCAGCTCCACAACGGGGACATTTGCCAATGACTTCTCCTTTTGCTTTTCCCTGAAACTGCTCTTTCTTTTCTTCTGAAATACCCTGATATCTGGCAACCAGTTCCTGCATCAGCTCTGTAATCCCATTTAGGAATTCATCTGCTGTCTCTGTATTCTGGGCAATGTGATTCAATGCCATTTCCCACTCTGCTGTCATCTTCGGAGATTTAATCTCATCCGGCAGAACCGTAATCAGCACATTGCCATCATCTGTCGGCACCAGATTTTTCTTTTCCCTTTTCACAAAACCAGACTGAATCAGTTTTTCAATGATTGCTGCCCTTGTTGCCGGAGTACCAAGTCCTTTCTTTTCCGTATCTTCGGTCAGTTCTTCATTTCCTGCACGTTCCATCGCAGAAAGCAGGGTATCTTCTGTGTACTGTTTCGGTGGCTGTGTAAAATGCTCCGATACAAAAGAATCACAAGGACCGTAATGCTTGCCTGCCCAGATATCCAGCTCCGGCTCTTCTTTCTCACTCTTTACGCCAAAGAACTGTTTCATTTTATTTTCGATTGCCTTGAATCCTTCCTGCTTTGTTTTCTTTGCCGTGAGATAAAACGTATGATAATTACAGGTAATCTGACATTTATGGCTCTCATAAATATAAGGATCTGCGGTTGCTGTCAGTACCCTGGCACTGATCAGATACAAAATCTTGCGGTTTCGCTCTTTCAGTTCACCAATATCTGCTTTGGCTACTTCCATGGTTGGGATAATCGCATGGTGATCAGATACTTTCTTTGAATTTAATACCTTACTCACGTCCGGCTGATATTCCAGGCCTTCAGCATAAGGCATTTCCCCAAGTAACATCTGAATCAGAGTTTCTGTGCTTTCTCCCATCTCATCTGTCAGATACTGGCTGTCTGTTCTCGGATAAGTGACAAGCTTCTGCTCATACATCTCCTGCACGGCATCCAGCGTCTGCTGTGCGGTATAGCCAAACATTCTGTTTGCTTCCCTCTGAAGAGTGGTCAGATCATAGAGTTTTGGAGGGCGTACCGTCTTCTCTTTCACATCATCCTTTTCCACTTCGCACATACGCTCCCGACAGTCTGCAACCACTTTATCTGCATCCTCTTTTTTCTGAAAATGCTCTGTGACTGCATCCATATCATCAAACTTGATATGAGCCATATAATATTTTTCTTTGGTAAATTCCTTGATCTTCTGATTTCGATCCACGATCATGGCAAGTGTTGGTGTCTGTACTCTTCCAACTTTCAGATTCTGGTTATACAGAACGGAAAAAAGACGGCTCGCATTGATTCCCACCAGCCAGTCTGCCTTTGCCCTGCAAAGTGCTGACTGATAGAGACTGTCATAACACGAACCGTCTTTTAATGACGCAAATCCATCTTTAATTGCCTGTTCTTCCATGGAAGAAATCCAGAGCCGCTTCATCGGCTTTTTGCATCCTGCCTGCTCATACACCAGACGAAAGATTAACTCTCCTTCACGTCCTGCATCAGTAGCACAGATCACTTCATCTACATTGGAATCTCTCATCAGTTTTTTCAAGATTCCATACTGCTTCTTTGTTCCATCCAAAACCTTGTGTCTCCAGCATTCCGGCACAATCGGCAGATCTTCATATCTCCATTTTTTATATTTTTCATCGTATTCCGATGCATCGCATAATCCAACCAGATGTCCTACGCACCAGGAAACGATATAACCGTTTCCCTCCACGTAGCCATCTTTTCTTGTTCTGGCTCCAAGCACGGAAGCCAGTGCCATCGCAACCGATGGCTTTTCTGCAATCACTAATTTCATTTACTCCTGCTCCTCTTCTTCATCTTCCAGCACATTATCATCAAAATCTTCATCTCTCAGGATTCCCGGTTCTGTACTTTCTTCCTGCTCATCTGCCTCGTCTACTTCCCGTTTTTCTGACTCTGAATCTTCGGATTCATCTTCATCCTCTTCCATCTCATCCTCGTCATCATATTCATGCTTTGGTTTATAGACTTTGAAGTAATATCCCCCTGCCGTAGCTCCGACTGCAACCAGTGCGATCAAAAGATAGGTTCCAAATGGACTTTTATCTTCTGGCATCTGAATGTCATCCTCTACCTTATCTTTCTCGGATGACTCTGTCGTTTCCGGTTTTTCTTCCTCTGTTGCTGCACTTACGCCCATTGCTCCGCCACAAATGACCATAGATGCGGTTACTGCCATTGCTGCTAACTTTTTCCATGTTTTTCTCATAGTTCTACTTCCTTTCTTTTCCATTTTTCAGGGTAGTATTTAATATTTTCTCTTTATTCTGAACCGTTCCATACCGGCAACGGCCAAAATTCATTATTTTCTTACTTCCAGATATTCCTGATATACCTGACCCCAGATCTCATTCTTAAGATCCATGAATTCTTTGGTCATCTTTGTTTCCTGTGTTCTTGGATAAGGAATATCGATCTTAATGATATCTCTGATACGTCCTGGACGGGCGCTCATGATAATAACCGTCTGTGCAAGAATGATTGCTTCTTCTACATCATGTGTAATGAAGAAACAAGTCTCCTTCTCTCTCTGCCATGTCTCTAACAGCTCTGTCTGTAACTGTGTACGTGTCTGGGCATCCAATGCACCGAATGGCTCATCCATTAACAGTACTTCTGGTTCTGCTGCATATGCACGGGCGATTGCCACACGCTGTTTCATACCACCGGATAATTCCTTTGGATAATGGTCTGCGAATTTTTCAAGCTGAACCATCTGAAGATACTTCATAGCCTGCTCTTCTGCTTCTTTTCCTTTGATGCCACGCATCTCAAGCGCGAACATAACATTTTTCTTTACGGTCAGCCATGGGAATAATGCATACTGCTGGAATACAACACCACGATCTGTTCCGGTTCCTTTTACTTCTTTTCCATCACAGTAAACTGCACCGCTTGTTGGCTCTAATAAACCTGCGATAATATTTAACAAAGTGGATTTTCCACATCCGGATGGTCCTACGACACAAATAAATTCATTATCATGGATATCGAGTGTAACTCCGTTTAAAGCTACCATCTCGCCATTTCTTCCGTTGTAAATTTTCTTTACATTATCAACTTTTACACGAACAGGTCTGCTGTCATCGCGATTTGTTAAATTTCTCTCTTCTCCTGCCATGATGTCAGTCTCCTTTCAAGATGTTTGATCAGTTTTTCAATTGTGATACCAAGAATACCAATGATAATAATGTATAAAAGCATTGGTGCTGAATCAAAGCTGTTGTTTAAAGAACGGATCCTCATTCCAAGTCCTGCTACTGCACCGGTGGATTCTGCTGCGATCAGTGTTGTTAATGCTACAGAAGCACCAAGTCTTACAGCTGTTAAGATGAATGGTAAGGTTGCCGGAGCAATCACTCTGATAAAGATATCTTTATCCGTTGCACCAAGAACTCTGGCTGCTTTGATCAATGTCTCATCGACGTTGATAAATCGTGATACACATTGTAAGGAAACATGCGATTGTAATAACGATAACCTGTGCTTTTCTACCAACACCTGCTGCGATAACGATCAACGGTACATATGCAAGTGGTGGGATGTTACGGATGAACTGGATCCAAGGTTCAACAATAAAACGAACCGGTTTATACCAGGCCATCATAATTGCTACTGGAAGTGCGATTACAAATCCAAGTACATAACCCAATACAACTGAGATCAAACTGGAGGAAATATCCTTCCATAATACCCCTCGTGCGATCATTGTCTTAGTTTTGATAAGGATGAACTTTTTTCATCCTTTTTCAGGTGGAAAAAGGGAACTGATAAAAACCAGTCCCTTTTTTCATTCCCATCCTCAAATTCAAACGGTCCGATGCTCTTCTGCTGCGATCTCGACCTGTCTCCGATGGATCTTGCTGATAGACAGCCATCGATTTTTCTCCGGAAGATACATACAATCCCTATGGATCTCCCCCACATGATCCAGGTTAACGATATAAGATTTGTGGATACACAGAAAATTAGGCGGAAGCCCCTGGTCCATGATCTGGGACAATTTTCCAAAATATTCATAGATCCCGTCATTTGTATGCACCAGTACCTTCCTGCCACAGCTCTCATAATACAGGATCTCCCGATATGGAACCTGCCTGGAGATCCTTCTGCTCCGGTAGCAGAAGCTGTTTTCCTCCATCTGCCGCAGAATCCGGTCCATGCCGGAGTTCACTTTCTCCCTTGTCAATGGCTTTTCCAAAAATCCAACCGGCTGGCTGTCAAACAATTCCAGCAGATGCTCCTTACTGCCGGACATATAAAGAATCCGGGTATGAAAGTCTTCCATTCGATTGCGGACAAACTCTCCCACCCGGATTCCATCAACATGTTTCATAATAATATCCAGAAATAACAGATCATACTGCTTTCCTGTCTCTAATTGCTGCAAAAGAATTTCCCCGTCCGAAAATTCCTCCACATCCACGGAAATTCCCCTGCTCTCTCCATACTCCTCCAAAAATATCTGAAGTATCCTGCAAAGCTTTTCATCATCATCGCATATGACTGTGCGCACGCTTCTCCCTCATGGCAGCCGGATCTGTGCCTCCCCCAGCGGAACCTTGTCTTTCCCCACCTGTTTTACAGACAGTGTATCTTTTTCTTTCCGATAGGTATCCCTGGCAACATCCCGCACCAGGATCAGTTCCGGCCATACATAGGTGGTTTCTAACTGTTTGTCCCCCAGGAACACCTTCGAATATTCGTTAAAATTTTCACCAAATATCAGAAGATCCGGTTCCTCGTAAACCACTTTCGTCACTTCAATGGGATCAATACCCATATGGAGGTTCGTTGCCTGAAATGGACTATTGCCCTCATAAATATCATGCTTGCCATATAAAATATCATATTCCAAAAGCTTCATATCATCCAGATACTGCTGCTTATCTCCGATCTGTCCGGTCAGATATCCCTGATGATAGCGTACCATGGTTCCCTCATGGATATCCAGCATTTCCAACACATAAGAAGCTAACTGATAGGCTTCCACGGTTCTGTGTACGATCGGAAGTCCCAGATTGTTCCAGACTACATACTGGGTCTGGAACAGAGAATTGTTCTTCATATCTGCCGCTTCCCATGAAAAGCCAGGGAGATGATCCCCATACATGATCAAAACTGTAGGTTCTTTTCTTCTATTTAAAGCAAACACCAGATTCTGTATAAACTGGTCCATCTCACTGACCTGACTGCAATAATACTCAAAATCCGGATATGCCCCGTGTCCCTGTACGGAAATGGTATAAATAAAATCCGGTCCATCTGTGGAATTCAGATTTTTTTCGATTTCCCCGATCAGGATCTTGTCCTTGCACCATCCGGTAGGATTTCGCTCCACGTTGTACATATATTCAATTGGCGTAAAGGTATCGAATCCTAATTGGGAAAATACTTTATGCCGGTCATAAAAGGTTCCTTCATTATTATGGATCGCATGAGCTCCATATCCCAGTTTCTTTAAATCAAAAGCCACACTCTCGCACGATGTTTTCTGAAGCACCGTCTTATATGGATACTCTCCCGGTCCGAAAAAGTCCAGATTCATGGCAGTAATACACTCAAACTCTGTATTGGCAGTCCCTGCCCCCACTGACGGAACCGACAGATAGCCTGACGGGTATTTGTCTTTCAGATAGCGGAAAAATGGCACCGGATCATTCTGGAATTCATAATTCCGGTATTGGAGCGGATCAAAAAAAGACTCCAGCTGGAGCATGATCACATTCGGCTTCTGCCCCTGGATAGAGGTGTATGCCTGTTCCCCGGACAGTTCCTTTTCAATCTGGGTCATGGTTTCCATATCATAAGTTTTTGGTTTTGAAATTCCTGTGTGAAACAATGAAACAGAAAAACAGTATGGAAATCCGTAACTGCGGAACGCCTGTCCAATATTGCCAAAGTGGATCGCCAGAACTCCTGTTCCCATCGCAAGACTGACCGTTCCGATCACGAGCACCAGGCTGGCAGCTGCCACCGCCACCTTTACCGGCAAATTTAAACCTTCCTCTATCACCGGAGCTTTCCGGTAACACCAGACACAGGCCAGAACGGCACCGATGATCCCTGCTACAGCCAGAATGATCTGCCACCATGTCATATACATGGTCAGCATATTCAGGGCATACTTGATCAGCCTTAAATCAGCCGCTGTAAATGGCGTTGTCCGGAAGGTCAGGAGGAATCCATTCACAACACCGGCACAACACCAGGCTGCGGAAACCGCCACCATAATAAAATACCGTCTTCTGGTCAGAAAAACAAGCATATAAGGAAGCAGAACGATCAGACCGTTAAGCAAAAAAATGACAGGATGCAGCACCAGATAGCCTACAGCTGCGAATATAGACTTCCTGCTGGCTGACTCTATGAACAGATTCACCAGCAGTGACACCATCACGCTTCTGCCTAACCAATAAGCCTCTCTTTTCAATGCTTTCATCATCCTGCCTCTACCTTCCTGACATTTCTGTGAAAATTTTACGGGTCAATTCTATCATAGAAGCTTTGAAAATGCTAGGTGGCAAATAAGATTTTTGCACATCCTCGCGGAGCGTTTATCTCAGTCGGAGACCTACCTCCCACTGAGATAAAACACAAAAGATGAAAAACCATAATGGATTACCATGATGATTTTTCATCTGCTCTTAATGTTTCACCTTCGTAACTATTCAGTACCTTCATAGTTACTCATCTTCTTTTGATTATTCGTCCCAGTTATGATATACAGCCTGTACATCATCATCATCGTCCAACAGATCCAGGATACGGTTCATCTTCTTGATGGACTCCTCGTCCGTTAACTCTGTCCAGGTCTGCGGGATCATGGTAACGTCTGCCTCCAGCATCGGAACGCCTTCCTTCTCCAGAGTTTCACGAACTGCACTGAAATCTTCTGGTGCTGTGTATACTTCGTAGCTGTCCTCTTCCTCAGAGAAATCCTCAGCGCCTGCATCCAGAGCCAGCATCATCAGCTCATCAGCATCCATCTCGCACTCTTCTTTGTCGATGATGATCTGACCTTTCTTATCAAACATGTAAGATACACTTCCCGGAGTTCCTACGTTTCCGCCGCCCTTGGTAAATGCGCTTCTTACATTCGCTGCGGTACGGTTCTTATTATCAGTCAGTGTATCAACGATGATCGCAACACCGCCAGGACCATATCCTTCATAAGTAAGTACTTCGTAGTTAACAGAGTTTGCGTCACCAGCTGCTTTCTTAATACCACGGTCAATGGTATCATTTGGCATGTTGTTCGCTTTTGCTTTTGCGATCACATCACGGAGCTTGCTGTTGTTTGCCGGATCTGAACCACCCTCTTTTACTGCTACTGCGATCTCGCGTCCGATTACGGTAAAGATTTTACCCTTTGCAGCATCGTTTCTCTCTTTTTTATGTTTAATATTGGCAAATTTCGAATGTCCTGACATCTTTAACTCTCCTTCTTTTCTTCTGCTTTCGTCCTTTGGGTTTAGCACATCTGTAATATTTTAACACCAAACCATATGGATGGCAAGTATTTTCCCGGACATTCCTTGAAGTTTTATCTCATTTTAAAATCATAAAACGCAGCCTGAGCTTTCATTTCCTTTCCATTTCCACTGGCATACAGCCCCACAAAGGTTCCTGTAAATGATCTTCCAGCTACCTCGCAGGATAAAAACCTGGTTGATGCGATTCCTGCTTCTCTGGTATGGTCTTCATCATATCCCCATGAAAAATGATAATTCAACGCATCCGCCAAACAAGACAAATGTAACCGCCGCTTTTCTTCCACTGGAGTTTTAAACGCTTGCTGCCACATATCTTCCGCCCGTTTTTCCAGAAACAGAAAACTTATCTCCCTTAAATGTAAATGATGGATCTATTCCACCAAGACCGACAAATACTTGGATCTGGATTCATTCCTGTTATCACCGGATTCTGATAAGATCTCATACAGAGATTTTTCATTCGCCTTTCCTTTCAACAAACAGTTCCTTCTATCATGTAACTTCCCGCTCCATAAATCTGATTCATTTCCATTCCGCTGACTGATTGACCATTGACCTTGATCTCTTTCATTGGAATCTTAATTCCAACTTCTGCCCGGCAATCAAATGGAACCTGGAAGTAAAAACGAATCTGATCTTTGTTCCACTCCCATCCAGCCTCGTAAGCTCCTGCCACTGACTCATAGGTCGCATGAACATGGCTAAAACGTTTATCTGGTTGTGGCTCAAATTTCAATAATCTGGGGCCAGTGCCGTTTTCGCCAATTTTCAGGCCACAGACACGCTCATAAATCCATTCTACAATAATACCATACGCGTAGTGATTCAGACTGTTCATACCAGTGCTACTGATTTTTCCGTCTGGCATCAGAGAATTCCAGCGTTCCCAGATGGTAGTGGCGCCCAAATTCACCTCATAAAGCCATCCAGGATAGCCCTCGTAAAGCAACAGATCGTAAGCTTCCTTCTCATGCCCCACCTTCGATAATGCCTGACACAAATAAGCGGTTCCAACAAAACCAGTAGATAAATGGCCATCATATTTTTTCAGCAGATCACAAAGATGCTTTCCAGCTGCCTCCATCTCCTCTTCCTCGAACAACTGGAACCAGATTGCCAGCACATAGGCCGTCTGGGTATATACGGAAAGGGTTCCTGGCGCCGTCACATATGCTTTTCTGGCCGCCTGCTTTACCTCAGCGGCAATTCTTCCATAATATTGTGCATCTTCTTTTTTTTCAAGCACTGCTGCTGCTTTCGCCGTCAGTTCTGCTGAGTGCATGTAGGAAAGCGTTGCCACATAATATTTATCCGTTCCACCCTCCCTGCTATCCCCTTCCGCATCCAAAGACAGCCAGTCCCCAAAATGGAAACCACAAGTCCACATCCGTTTTCCGCTACAGTAAGTTTCATCCATAAAAATGATGAAATCCATCCACTGCTTCATATTATCGTACTGTTCTGCCAACCATTTCTGATTACCATACCTTGAGTAAAGTGTCCATGGAATCATCACTGCCGCGTCTCCCCAGACACTGGCCCCTGCCTCACCCCAGTCACTTTTTTCCATCTGGAATTCCGGTTCGCCATTCATCTGTCTGGCAATAGTCAGCACATCTGGCACCACATAAGGTACTGCACCACGTTTTTCTCTCTGCTCATACGCCATATCTTTCAGATATTTCCGGTAAAAAACAGGCGTTTCCATATGATAAGAAGCCGCCGGGCAGAAAATCTGTGCGTCTCCCGTCCATCCAAGACGTTCATCTCGTTGCGGACAGTCGGTTGGAATATCCAGGAAATTGTCCTTCTGGCTCCACTTGGTATTCTGAATCAGCTGGTTCACTTTTTCGTTGGAAGTTTCGATGTGTCCGGTTTCTTCCAGTTCAGAATACAGACACCAAGCCTCAAAATCCCCCAGATTCTTCTCTGTTACTTCCATCCCAGTCACTTTCACATACCGGAATCCGTAAAAGGTAAAATGAGGCCGGATCACCTGGTCAACTCCCGCGGAAATAAAGGAAAATTCCGCTGCAGCAGTTCTTAAATTTTCACGGTAAAATTTGCCGTCCTGCATGATCTCACTGTACTGGAGTGTTACTTTCTGACCTTCTGGCACATGACATCGAAATCTTACCCATCCAGTGATCTCCTGCCCAAAATCGAGAATCGTCTCCCCAATTGCCGAATGGATCAGTTTTTTCACTTTTAAGGTTTCTTTTTTCCGAACCGGTAGTCCCACCATTGGCATTAATGTTCCTCGTGGCGGCTCTGCAAACACTGCATGCAGTCTCTGTCGCTCAGGAACTTTCTCCACCACACGCTCCATCCTGGCGTCATACAGTTCTCCATCATAAATTCCAGAAAAAACGGATGGAGACTTTAACGCTAACCAGTTCTTATCCGTACCAAGCACCTGACAAGCACCGTCTTTCTTCCAGAGATACAGATCTGCCAGCACTTGGAACTGATCTCCATAATATTCCCTCAGAAGTCCCTTATTGGTGTATCCAAATTTTCCCTTATACCAACCATTTCCCAGGTAGATATCAATTCGATTTTCGCCTTTTTCCAAATACTCCTTCACATCCATGGTCTGATACTGAATCCAATACCGGTAATCCGTAAAGTAAGGAGTCAAAAACTGATCTCCCACCTTTTTTCCATTGATATAGACCTCATACAGTCCAAGTCCACACACATATAACCTTGCTTTTTCTATTTTCTCAATTTCCGGCACATCTACCCACTTGGAAAATACCGGCTGAATCTCCCTGGAAAATGGAGCTGTGATCCATTTTCCATGCCAGCTTTCCTCTGGATGACCACCTTCAAACTGTGCGATTTCACTCTCCCCCAGTTCTCCGGAATCATCACGTACCAACACTTTCCAATAATAAGGTTTTCCGGGCTCCAGGAAAACATCTGGTGTAAAGCCACAGGAATTGACTTTTTTCTCCCCGCTATCAAATACCAGTTTGGTAAAGACTTCATTTTCCGAGATCCACACTCTGGAATAATCCTGACATGTTCCCTTGGATTCCTTTATCTTCCAGGAAAAAACAGGATTATGAAGATCGATTCCCATGGGATTTTTCTGATAGTTGACTTTCAGATCATACAATTTCACCTTTGTTTCCTCCATCATATTTTTCGCTGACATTTATTCTGCTTTTATCACCAATACCCAGTCATTGTCTTCTCTCTGCTTATTAATCGGCTTGACGCATACCTGCTCTTTTCCTGTGTAATCTCCCAGATAGCTATACACTCCATCTGCCGGATCAAACCACCATGCTGAAAGTTTCTTTCCAGTATACGACTTCAAATCCAAAGTAAATTCACCGCCCAGATAATCATACGCAAATACATAATCAGCGCCTGCAAATACCGCAATCCGCTCATACCGTTCTTTCTGCCCAGACAACAGCAATTCTTCCGCAGGATGTCCATTCTGGTAATCCACAGACTCCATCAGACGGCGCATAATTCCCATCTGACCGGAACCAGCATGATGAAGAGCCTCTTGCCACACTTCTCGTACACCATAAGCACCTTTCTTTGTCAAATCATTATAAAACTGCTGAATCGCATTATCTCCATATGTATGTCCCATGGAACCTTCAAATACAGACCAATAAGCGTATCGGCGAACGTCCCATTCTCTCCAATATGGCTCTGTTACCACATGCAAGCCCTGTAAAATCCATTCATAAGAAGGTTCTCCATCAACTGTCGGCTTTTTCGGCAGATAACCAAGATCCCGGTCCACATATCTCCAGTTATCTTCCCCAAAGAATCCCTCTTTTATAGCATTATCATCCCATGCTCCTAAGGACGCCTGATCATAACGGCGATGTCCAGACTGGAACATATTGAAATCCAGCCATGGTTCGTTATGAAACCACATAGAAGAGGAACATCTCCCAAATGGGTGATAACCGATCAGTTTATTCGGGGTCAGTTCTTTTAATAATCTTCCTTCCATTTGATAGAACTCAGGATTCACGTCCCCACGAATATCTCCACCTGAAATCCAAATAACATTGGGACTGTTTTTGTAACGCTCCGCAATAAAATGTACATATTCATTCACATTATCTGTATTTAAAATACCATGCTTCACGACTGCCCCCCAAGCCGGCAACAGCCCCATGTAAAGTCCAAGATTTTCTGCCATTTTGATTACCTGGTCGCAATGTTCCCAGAATTCTTTCTTTGTTACATCCCCACCAGCATCTGCAAGACTGCTCTCCGTTTTTCCACCAACTTCATGTAAAAGCACTGCCTGAATCACTGTAAATCCTTTATCCGCACGGTTTTTCAGATACCTATAGCTTTCCTCAATACTGCACTGTTGGAATAACAACCACGCTGTATCCCCTAACCAAAAAAACGGCTGATCTCCATTGCAAAGATATCTTTGATTATCGCTGACTCTAAGTGTTCCGTACTCCCATGGTTTCATAACGATTCCCTCCCCCGCACATTCTTTATTCTAGAATTTTTTATCCTGTAAATCAGCAACAGAATGGCTGAATTCCTTCAAATTCTACTGCCTATGTTCCATCTTTTGGAAAACCTGGCAATTCCCCGAAATCTGACTTTTAAATATAAAAATAAATCCGAACCAAATATCCACAGATAAAAGATTCGGATTCTACTATTTACGTGGAGACAACAGGGCTCGAACCTGCGACCCCATGCGT
>ERZ773218.2542-NODE-2542-length-13897-cov-8.816645_pt1 | contig 13897 bp, 9 predicted proteins | sample MGYA00580527_ERZ773218 | MGnify/ENA primary metagenome ERZ773218 (study PRJEB29015, sample SAMEA2737763) | human gut metagenome | biome: human gut; feature: human-associated habitat; material: faeces | place: China | collected 2012 ...
ACTCCTGGGAGACGAACTTGCCCGCCCGCCATGTCATCTACACCCGCGACCTGTACGAGCCGGTGCAGGAGCTTGCGTCCCGCATTGCCGCCGCGGCCCGCGCCGTGCTGGAAAGCACCCCGCCGGAACTGGCGGCGGACGTCTCCTCGTCGGGCGTGCTGCTCACCGGCGGCGGTTCGCTGCTGCGGGGTTTAGCCAGCTATATCGCTGGGGAACTGCATGTGGATGTGGCCATCGCCCCCGACCCGCTCAACTGCGTAGCCCGCGGTACGGCCATCAGTTTGAGCGAGGGCCGCTACCTTACCGCCGGCTTCCGCGATGCCACCCCCAAAGCCTGGCACAAGCGCCTGCAAAATAACCACGACCCCTTTGCCGGGGAATGACCAGAAAGGGAAAAACTCCATGCCCGATCTTACCAGTGAATATCTCGCCCTGCGCAATCAATATATCGAAGCCCGCTTTACCAAACTGAACCCCATGCAGCGCCAGGCCGTCTTTACCACCGAAGGCCCGTTGCTGATTTTGGCGGGTGCCGGTTCCGGCAAGACCACCGTGCTGGTCAACCGCATCGCCAACATCATCCGCTTTGGCTCGGCCCACGGCAGCAAAGAGCTGGCCCGCCCCGTCACCGAGCAGGATCTCAACGACCTGCGCACTGCCGTGGCCATCGGCCGCGACCTGCCGCGCGAAACGGCATATCTCGCCGTGCGCCCGGCCCGCCCCTGGAACGTGCTGGCCATCACCTTTACCAACAAGGCGGCAGGGGAGTTGAAAGAACGTCTGCGCGCCATGCTGGGCGAGACCCTCGGCGGCGACGTCTTCGCGTCCACCTTCCACTCGGCCTGCGTACGTTTCCTGCGCCGGGATGCCGAGCGCATCGGCTTCCCCAAAAGCTTCACCATCTACGATTCCGATGACCAGCAGCGCGTCATCAAGCAGATCTACAAGGATCTGATGATCGACGACAAATTCCTGCCGGTTAAGTCAGCTGTCAGCCAGATCAGCTCCTTTAAAGACAAGCTGCTCTCGGCCGAGGATATTGCCTCGGAGGCCCCCTGCGACACCAAGGCGGCGCTCATCTCCAAGATCTACACCACCTACGCCGCCCGGCTGAAAAAGGCGGGCGCGATGGACTTCGACGACCTGATCTACCACACCGTCAAGCTGCTGCAAAACGATGAGGAAGCCCGCCGCTACTATCAGGATAAGTTCAAGTACGTAGTTGTGGACGAGTATCAGGACACCAGCATTGCCCAGTTTAACCTTGTGCGCCTGCTGGCGGGCGGCTCCAACAATGTCTGCGTTGTCGGTGATGACGACCAGTCCATCTACAAGTTCCGCGGCGCCACCATCGAGAACATCCTCAACTTTGAGCAGGTGTTCAAGGGGGCCAAGACCATCCGCCTGGAACAGAACTACCGTTCCACTTCCAACATCCTCAATGCCGCCAACAGCGTCATCAAAAACAACGCAGGCCGCAAGGGCAAGACTCTGTGGACCCAGAACGGCGACGGCGAAAAGGTCCACCACTACACCGCCTCCAACGAGCAGGACGAAGCCAGCCATCTGGCCGACATCATCGGCGAGCATCTGCGGGAGGGTGCCCACCTGCGGGACCACGCCGTGCTCTACCGCATGAATGCCCAGTCCAACCCCATCGAAACCTACTTCGCCCGCGCGGGCATCCCGTACCGCATCGTGGGCGGCCAGCGCTTCTTTGACCGCAAGGAAGTCAAGGACATCAACTCCTACCTGGCCGTCATCGTCAACCCGCGAGACGATGTGCGCCTGCGCCGCATCATCAATGAACCCGCCCGTAAGATCGGTGCCACCACCATTGAAAAGATCGGCGACCTGGCCGCCAAAAACGGTGTGCCCATGATGGAGATCATCGGCCATGTGCGGGAATACCCCGAACTGCAGCGTGCCGCCGCCCCGCTGGAAAAATTCTATGAGATGTACCGCGAGCTGTGCGACCTCTCGGTCACGCTGCCGCTGGATGAATTCGCCGGCGAGGTCGTGAAAAAATCCGGCTACGAGGCTATGCTGAAAGCCCAGAAAGAGGAAGGCCAGACCCGCCTTGAGAACCTGGGCCAGCTCATCAGCTCGGTCAAGACCTACGTCGACCAGAACGGTGAGGACGCGACCCTGGCAGGTTTCCTCGAGGAAGTCGCCCTGATCTCCGACCTGGACAGCTATGACCAGGACGCCGACAGCGTCACGATGATGACCATCCACTCCGCCAAGGGCCTGGAGTTCCCCTACGTCTTTGTTGTGGGTATGGAAGACGGTGTTTTCCCCGGCGACATGGCCCGCTATAATGAAGAGGACATGGAAGAGGAGCGCCGCCTTTGCTACGTGGCTATCACCCGCGCCAAAAAGGAACTGTACCTTTCCTCCTCCCGCAGCCGCCTGATCTTCGGCCAGACCCGCCGCAACCCGCCGTCCACCTTCCTGTCTGAAATCGACCCCGACCTGCTGGATGAGACCCAAAGCCCCGAGTTGGCCTGCAGCGGCGGTGGGTTCGGCGCCGGTTACGGCAGCTACAGCACCAACGTGCCCGGCGGGCGCAGCGGCTACTCCGGCGCATCCCGCGGCTACCTCAACAGCGAGTATAACGCCCGCCCCCGCGGCGGTTTTGGCGGTGGTTACAGCAGCGGCTTTGCCAGCGGCGGACACGAAAGCCCCAACTATTCCGGCGGCCGCCACAATGTGCAATCCACCGGCTTTGGCACCGGCTATGGCCGCAGCAATAACCCCCACCACGCCACCCCGGCGGGGGCTGGCACCTCCACGCTGGCAGGCACGCCGTCCGCCGCGCCCAAAAAGAAAGAGGCCGTCAGCTACGCCCCCGGTGACCTTGTTGAGCACCGCGTGTTTGGCAAGGGCAAGGTCATCAAGGCTACCCCCATCGCAGGCGACTGCATCGTTGAGATCCAGTTCGACCGCGTGGGTGTAAAAAAGACGATGGCCAACTACGCTCCGCTGAAAAAACTGACCGAGGAATAAGGACTATCATAAAAGGAAGAAGAAATCATGCTGGTTGAACTGATCGCCCATACCAACGACCCCGAGCGCACCATAGCAGCCGCAGCCAAGCTCTGCTACTCTGACGCGCATATCGATACTTTGCTGGAGGGCCTGACCCCCGAGAAGACCGCCGCCTTTTTGCAGAAACTTTCCGATGTCGGCCATGCCAGCCCCATTGAGCACGCCAGCTTCACCTTCGGCATCGAGGGTGTGTCCCGCACCTTCCTGGCGCAGGTCACCCGCCACCGCATCGGCAGCTTCAGCGTGCAGAGCCAGCGCTATGTCCGGCTCGAAGATTTCCGCTATGTCATCCCGCCGGAGATCGAGGCCATCCCCGAAGCCAAGGCCCAGTTTATCGCTTCGATGAACGACGACGCAAAAAAATACCTCGAGCTCGTCCACACGCTGGAGGATGCCCACACCGCCAAGTTCGTGGCCCAGGGCATGGATGAAAAGGCCGCACGGGCCAAGGCCTCTAAGCAGGCCAACGAGGATGCCCGCTTTGTGCTGCCCAACGCCTGCGAGACCAAGATGGTCATGACGATGAACTGCCGCAGCCTGCAAAACTTCTTCAACCTGCGCTGCTGCAACCGCGCCCAGTGGGAGATCCGCGCTGTGGCCGACGAAATGCTCAAACTCGTGCTGCCGCTGGCCCCGCATATCTTTGCCGCGGCAGGCCCACGCTGCCTGACCGGCCCCTGCCCGGAGGGCCGCATGTGCTGCGGCAAACAGGCCGAAGTACGGGAAAAATATGCTGCACTCAAAAAGGAGGCACTCCCGAATGGGTAAACTCATCATTTTTGAAGGTCTGGACGGCTCTGGCAAGGGCACCCAGACCAAGTTGACCGCGGACCACCTGCGCCAGCGCGGCGCGGACCTGCGCCAGATTACCTTCCCGAATTACGAGAGCAATTCCTCGGCCCTCGTCAAAATGTACCTGGCAGGGGAGTTTGGCGAGCATCCCGACGATGTCAACGCCTACGCGGCCTCCAGCTTTTACGCCGTCGATCGCTTTGCCAGCTACAAGACCGACTGGGGCGAGTTCTACCGCGAGGGCGGTTTAGTCCTGTCCGACCGGTACACCACCTCCAACGCGGTACACCAGTGCTCCAAACTGCCGCCGATGCACTGGGACGGATTTTTGAACTGGCTGTTCGATTTCGAGTACAAGAAGATCGGCATCCCGACCCCGGATGAGGTCATCTATCTGGCTGTCGACCCCGAGGTCTCCCAGCGTCTGCTGACCGAACGCTACCAGGGCCACGAGGAAAAAAAGGACATCCAGGAGAAGGACCGGGAGTATATCGCCCGCAGCCGTGCCGCCGCCGAGTACTGCGCCCGCACTTTGGGCTGGAAACGCATCGAGTGCACCGAGCCGGTGGCCCTGGACAGTGAAGAGCGTCGGATGCGCACGATTGAAAGCATCAATGATGAGATCCTCAAGGAACTGGAAAAGGTCCTTTAAATTGCGCGCAAAGGAACTGCGCGGAAAGGGGAGAAGCCTATGCTGCGGATCGCCGCCGCAGAAGATCTTACCGCATTGACCCGGCTGCGCCGCGCCGCCACCGGTGATTCCGCCGAGGACGCCGCCGGCTGGCTGCAGCGGGTGGCAGGGCTGGAAAACATCCTACTGCTGGAAAAGCCCGGTGCGCCGCCCGCCCTGATGCTGGCCGCTGTGCCGGTGCATTACGCCCACCGCAAGGGCATCTGGTTCACCGGCCTGGCGGCGGACAAAGGCGTCCCGGCGGACAAACTGCTGCCCAGACTGTTGGAGGGCGCCCTGCGCGCCTTTGCCGAGAACGGCTGCGATTTCGCCGTGATGACGCCGGACACCGCCGCTGATGCCTCCCACCTGGCGGACCTCGGCTTTAAAAACCTGCTGCCGCTGCGGGTGGTGAGCAAACCCATTCGCCGCAACCTGCTGGCCCAGGCCCAGTTCGACAGCCTGACCGTGCGCCACCTGATGGAGCGCCGCCTGCGCTGCCAGCCCGGCTGCATCACTCTGCCGGAGACTGCCATGAACGAGATGATGACTCAGCTGTACCGCCGCGGCCTGACCGTTGTGTCCGACCGGCGCGGCTACGGTCTCTATTACACCAAAGGCGATACTTTGCAGTTTATTGAATTGCAGGCCGATAACGACCACTGCGCTGACCAGCTGCTGCAGGCTGCCCGGGAAAAGACCGGCGCCGAAAACGCCCGCGTGCTGCTGGCCGAAAACCAGACGCTCTACCTGGGGGCCGGGCGGCGCTGCGGGTATGGCATGATCGCCTTTTTGCACGGAGAATTCCCGGTGACCGATGTGTATTTCCGCATGCTGCTGTAACGGCAGATAAACGCTGACCGCCTATAACAGGATTACAAAACAGAAAAGAGAAAGCTTATGAAAATCAGCCGTACCAGCGGGGAGACCCCGCAGAACGCCCCCGCGCCGCAGCCCAAGACCCAGCCTACTCCGGCCCCGGCCCCCAAGCCCCGCCGCAAGCCGAAACCCGAGCCGGAATATGAGGAAGATGACGACGAGGAAGAAGAGGAACATCGCCGCCATTTCCCCGTGGGCTGCCTGATCGTTATCATCATCCTGGCGCTGGTGGGCTTTGGTGCCTATAAAGGCATGCAGTTCTACAGCGAGATCGACGGCGGCACCGACCTGGGTGCCGAGCAGACCGTCTCCATCGAACAGGGCTCTTCCGTCAGCAGCATTGCCACCCAGCTGAAGGATGCGGGCATCATCCAGTATGACTGGCTCTTTAAACAATACGCCAAATACAGCGGCAAGGCCGACGGCATCCAGTACGGCGACTTTACGCTGCGCGCTGGCATGAGCTACAACGACATTATCAAGACTCTCTCCGAGGTCGTGCGCCGCGCCACCACCAACGTCACCATCCCCGAGGGTACTACCGCTGTCGGCGTGGCCCAGATCTTTGTGGATGCCGGGCTGGTGGACGATGTGGACACCTTCCTCAACTGCGCCAACGGCACCGACGGCTCCGATTTCAGCCAGTATGATTTCTGGAACCAGATCCCCGATAACGGCCGCCTGATGAAGTGCGAAGGTTATCTCTACCCCGAAACTTACAACGTCTACACGGACGAAGACGTCTACTACTACGTCGATACCATGTACAGCGAGTTCGCCAGCAAGACCGCCGCCCTGGCCGATACCATCGCCGCCAGGGGCACCACGCTCGACGACGCGGTCAAGTTGGCCAGCTTCATTCAGGAGGAGGCCGGTCTCGAGAGTGAGGATGCCAAGGTCAGCGCCTGCTTCCACAACCGTCTTGAGTCCGACGACCCGCAGTGGGCCGAGCATAAGCTGGAATCCAACGCCTGCAGCTATATCATGCGGGATAGCGAGAACAACTACCTCTGGAACTCTCCCACGGCCCAGTACTACGGCTGGCCAGATCAGGGCGCCATCCCCGACGATGTGCTGGCCCTGTACGACACCTATTCCATCAGCGGCCTGCCCGCCGGCCCCATCTCCAATCCCGGTTACGCCGCCATTGAGGCTGCGCTGAATCCTGACCAGGAGTATATCGACGAGGGCTACTACTTCTTCGTCACCGGCCACCCCGGCACTGATGTTGCCGGCCAGTACTTCTACGCCAAGACGGCCGACGAGCACTACCAGAACTGCGTTAAGGCCGGTTGGGCCTGATCCAGTTTGTAAACGGAGGAATACCTATGCTGCAACAGCCTGAACTGCTGGCCCCCGCCGGCAGCCTGGAAACTTTGAAATACGCCGTCATGTACGGCGCGGACGCCGTCTACTGCGCCCTGCCGGAATTCGGCATGCGGGCCGCCCCGGTCAACCTGACGGTGGGCGAGCTGCACGAGGGCTGCATCTTCGCCCACGCCCGCGGCAAAAAGGTCTATCTGACGCTGAACACTCTGCCCACCAACGAGGAGCTGAACAAGCTGCCCCAGTATATCCAGGATGCCGCCGAGGCCGGCGTCGATGCCTTTATCATTGCCGACCTGGGCGTGCTGGCGCTGGCCAAAAAGTACGCCCCCCAGGTGGAGCGCCATGTCTCCACCCAGGCGGGCATCACCAACTACGAGGCCGCCAAGGTCTGCTACGAACTGGGCGCCAAGCGCGTGGTGCTGGCCCGTGAACTGCCCCTGACCGAGATCGCCCTCATCCGCGATAACTGCCCTGCTGACCTGGAACTGGAAGCTTTCGTTCACGGTGCCATGTGCATGAGCGTCTCCGGCCGGTGCCTGCTGTCCAGCTATATGGCAGGCCGCAGCGGCAACCGGGGCGAGTGCGCCCAGCCCTGCCGCTGGAAGTATAACCTGGTCGAGGAGCACCGCCCCGGCCAGTATATGGAGATCGGTGAGAGCGAGGACAACGGCAGCTATATCCTGAACGCCAACGACCTTTGCACCGCGCCGTTCATCGACCTGATCTGCAAGGCGGGCGTGGACAGCCTGAAGATCGAGGGCCGCGCCAAGACCTTCTATTATGTGGCCAGTGTGACCGCCGCTTACCGCAAGGCGCTGGACGCCTATCTGGCCGACCCCGCCAACGACAACTTTGAGCTGCCGGCTGAGGTCTACGAGGAGCTCACCCGCACCAGCCACCGCCACTACTCGCCGGGCTTCTACTTTGGCCGCGAGCAGGCCAAACAGGCCACCGAAAGCGCCACCTACATCCGCGAATGGGAGTTCGTGGGCACGGTGGACCGCTGGGAGAACGGCGTGGCCCACTGCCAGCAGCGCGGCAAGTGGAGCCTGGGCGATACGCTGGAAGCCCTCTGCCCGGACGGCCGCAGCATCCCGCTGACGCCGGAGTGGATCGAGAACGAGGCCGGGGAACGGGTGGACAGCACCCCTCACGCCATGGAAAAATACACCATGCCCACCCCGGAGCTGCCGCCCATGAGCCTGCTGCGCCGCAAAACGGCAGAATAAGCAGCCGCACCCCGCAAACCATGCCAACCGGCACCGCCTGCAAAGGCTTTGTCGGCTGGCTTTTTTTGCATCCCTTGCAAAACCGCACAAACCGCGCTATACTGACATATATTATCATGCAGAGCGAAAGGAGGGAGCCTGATGTTCCGGCTGCCGATCGTAAAATTTTTCAGCCGCATCCTCAATCGGATCACCATCACGGTGGTGCTGGTGGCCCTGCAGGTGGCATGGGTGCTGTGGGCGTTTTTCTCTCTCACCACCGGCCGCGTGTGGGTCAATGTCGGCTTGCAGCTGCTCAGTCTGCTTATGATGCTGTACCTCGTGCGCAAGGACGAGAACAGCGCCTACAAGATCGGCTGGATCGCGCTCATGGGGGTGCTGCCGCTGCTGGGCGGGGCACTGTACCTCTCCTTTGGCAACAAGCGCCCGGCCAAGCAGCTGCGCAGCAAGCTGCAGGCGGTGGACGAGGCCCACAGGGCTGATCTTGTCCAGCAGCCGGACCAGGTGGCCGGACTGGATGCTTCCGGCCTCGGCATGAGCCGCTATCTGGCGCGGTACGGCCGCTACCCGGCCTGGAAGAACACCGCCGCGCAGTATTTTGCCTGCGGCGAAGCCATGTACCCCCAGCTGCTGCAGGATCTGGAGCGGGCCGAGCACACGATCTTTGTGGAATATTTCATCGTGCACACCGGCAAAATGTGGGACGGCGTGGAAGCCATCCTCCGGCGCAAGGCCGCGCAGGGGGTGGACGTGCGCCTGATCTACGACGACTTTGGCAGCCTGCTGGGCCTGCCCACCGACTTTGTGGTGCGCATGGAGCGGGCGCACATCCGGTGCATCCCCTTCAACCCGGTGGTGCCGGTGCTCTCGCTGGTGATGAACCACCGCGACCACCGCAAGATCGTGGTCATCGACGGGCGCATCGCCTACACCGGCGGCGTGAACCTGGCCGACGAGTATATCAACGCGGAGCAGCGCTTCGGCTACTGGAAGGACGCCGCCCTGCGCATCGAGGGCGATGCTGCGTGGAATTTCACCGTGATGTTCCTCAACTTCTGGAACGCTTTCCGCCCCAGTGAGACGGACTACAGCGCCTTCCGCCCCCAGCACAGTGCACACCCGGTGCAGGACGGCATCGTGCAGCCCTACGCCGACAGCCCGCTGGATGAGGAACCGGTGGCGGAGACGGTGTACCTGAACCTGCTGGCCCGGGCCGAGCAGTATGTGTATATCTACACGCCCTATCTGGCTGTGGGCGAAGAGATGCTGGATGCGTTGAAAAACGCCGCCAAGCGCGGGGTGGATGTGCGGCTGGTGCTGCCGGGCATCCCGGACAAGAAGCTGGTGTTCCGCCTGAGCCGCTCCTACTACCTGCCGCTTTTGCAGGCGGGGGTGCGCATCTACGAGTACACCCCGGGCTTCCTGCATGCCAAGTGCTGGGTGAGCGACGACCGGGCAGCCGTGGTGGGCAGCATCAACATGGATTACCGCAGCCTGTTTTTGCACTTTGAGTGCGGCGTGCTGCTGCAGCACAACAGTCAGGTGGCTGCCCTGCGGGACGATGTGCGGGCCACCCTGCCGCAGTGCCGCGAGATCCATATTTCGGACTGCCGCACCAGCATTCCCGGCACCCTGCTGGACAGCGTGCTGCGCCTGCTCAGCCCGTTGATGTAAGGGCGCGCTCATAATTGCCCCGGCAGGGGGCACACTAGCTCCAAAGCCCGTGCGGCTGCGCGGGAGCAAAAGGAGCAAGTGTACCATGAAGCAGGTTTTTCGGGTGTTTTGGGGCTGTACGCTGGCCGCTGCGCTGGCGCTGACCGGCTGCGGCCGGGGCGGCGCTCCGGGCAGCAGCGGAGCCGGGTCCATGAGCGGCAGTGGGTCCGGTGCCATGAGCGGCGGCACAGCCGGGCAGGAGCAGGCCTGGCGCACCGGTCTTGGCGTTGTGACCGAGGCCGCAGGCAGCGACCGGGCCGGCAAGATCACCACTGCCGCTGCGGCTGTGGTGCTGGACGCCGACGGCAAACTGGCCGACGTGATGCTGGACGAGCTGGAACTTTCGGTCTCCGGCGGGAGCACCGGCAGCGTGACCACGCCGGAGGATGTGCGGTCCAAGCGCACAAAAGGGGAGGACTACCCGCTGGCGGCGGCGTCCTCCCTCGGCAAAGGGTGGGCCGAGCAGGCCGACTGGTTTGCCGACTATCTGACCGGCAGGACCCCGGACGAGGTAAAAAAGCTGAAAACGGATGAAAACGGCAAGCCGCAGGACGCCGACCTTGTGTCCGGCTGCACCATCGCGGTGGACCGCTACCGGGACGCCGTGGTGCGCGCCTGCGAACAGGCCAAAGCACTGGGAGCCGCCCAGGGGGACCGGGCGACCCTGAGCCTGATCGCGGCAGACCTGCCCCAGGACCTTGCCGCCACGGATGACCAGGACGCCCACGTCCAGGCAGACATCACGCTGGCGGCCCTGTCCGTGGACAGCAATGGCCGGGTGACCAGCGCCATCGGGGACATGACCCAGCCGCAGCTGACCGTCAGCGCGGACGGCACGGTCTCCGGGCCGGAAGAGCCGGTGTACACCAAGAACGAGCAGGGCGACAAGTACGGCCTGCGGGAGGCCAGTGCCCTGCACAAGGAGTGGTACGAGCACGCCGAGGGCTATTGCAGCACCCTGAAGGGCAAGACCATGGCGGAGATCGCCGCCCAGCCCACCGACGGCTCCGACGCCGACCTGAAAGCCCTGTGCACCATCTCGGTCACCGACCTGCAGAAAGCGGTGCTGGCCGCACTGGCAGAAACCTGAACAGAACAAAACGAGGGAAGGCCCGCGGGCTTTCCCTCGTTTTTGTGGATGGAATTATTTGCCGAACGCGCTGTCGGTCAGGCCGTCCATGTTCAGCATGCCTTCCAGCGCGGCGATGTCGGTGGTCACGTCCAGCGCATCGGACTGGAACAGCTTGTCCAGCTGGTTTTCAAAGGCGGTCACCAGCAGATCCATGCTGCGCTCGATGCTCTGCTTGGCTTCGGTGATGTTCGTGCCCTCCACCGCCTGCCGGGAGAGGCTGGCGTAGGTGTTCAGCAGCTTGAGCGCGGTAGGCAGGTAGTAGTTCATAAACTTTTGCAGCTGCGCCTTTTTGTCCGGGTCCTTCTGTGCCAGCGCAAAGATACGCTCGCTGACCTCCTCCAGCCGGGAGATCTTCTGGCTCATCACCGGGTCAGGAATGGCATCGTTCACTTCCCGCAGCTGGCGCAGCAGTGCAGCGTACTCGTCCTCTGCGGCGGGCTGGGGCTTGGGTGCCGGAGCGGGTGCTGGCTTTTTCGGCTGCGGTGCTGCGCCCCGCACCACCAGCGTGTCGGTGCGGTTGTCAATGTAGGCGTCTGCGCCGAAGTATCCGTGCTCGATGGCGCTTTTCACAGCAAGACGTCCCCGGGTGGCATCCACCCCGGCGGCGGCAAACAGTTCCGGCAAAGAGATATTATCCCGCTCGCCTACCACCTTATCCAGCAGCCGCTCCAGCTTGCGGGTGCTCTTCATCCGCAGGCCGGTCAGCAGTGCACCGCCGCCGCCAATGACCATGGCGATATTCGAGAACAGGCCGCTGAAGCCCGGGTAAAACCGCCAGATCTCCAGGACGTCCACCGCATTCGTCACGCCGGCAAGCAGAAAGACCGCACCCATGATGGTGCAGAGGGTGGCAATATTCTTGTGCCATTGCTTGGCGCTTTTCTGCGCCTCGGTAGGCACATCGTGGCCGTAAACAGGCTCACTCTTCCGGTCGGGCTCCGGCCCAAGGTCGGCGCGGTAGTCGCCCCGGGCGCGGGCGGCTTCCTGCTCTTCCTTCTGCACCTTCTGGTCGATGCCCTTCAGGATGAACAGCAGCACCCCCAACGGCCCGGACATCGCCATGACGATAAAGATGGCAATGGTGGGAATCTTTGCAAAATAATGTTTTCTCGGCTCCATGAAACAGAATTCCTTTCACAGAAAGATAAAAATAAGACCACGTTCCACTCTATTATAGCGGAGCGCGGCCTTTTTGTTAAGGGGGTATTTCTGTGCGTGAAAAACTTACTTCATCAGGCTGCAAACGGCCTCGGCATAAGCGGCGGGGTCGTCCACCGGCAGGCCCTCGATGAGCTGGGCCTGTGCGTACAGCAGGGCGCTGTACTGGTTGATCTTGTCGGTGTCACCGGCCTCCTGTGCGGCCTTGAGCACGGCGAACACGGGGTGGTTGGCGTTCAGCTCCAGCACCTTGTCGCTCTTCACACCCTCGCTGCCGGGCTGCTTGGACAGCACCTTTTCCATCTCGATGGACAGCGGGCCGTCGGCGCTCAGGCACACCGGGTGATCCTTCAGGCGGGTGGAGACCTTGACTTCCTTCACCTTGCCGTCCAGAGCAGTCTTCATGGCGTCGAACAGGTCCTTGTTCTCGGCGGTGGCATCCTCGGCGGCCTTCTTCTCTTCCTCGGTCTCAAGGCCCAGGTCACCGCTGTTCACGTTCTTGAACTCCACGGTGCCGTCCTTGCCCTCGGCATCCTTGCGGGGATAGGTGCGCAGGATCTGCAGGCAGAACTCATCCACGTCCTCGGTCAGCAGCAGGACGTCATAGCCCTTATCCATGACCAGCTCAGCGGCGGGCAGCTTTGCCAGACGGTCGGTAGAATCACCGGCAGCAAAGTAGATATACTTCTGCTCAGCGGGCATCTTGTCCACATACTCCTGCAGAGTGACCATCTTCTGCTCCTTGGCAGACCAGAACAGCAACAGGTCGGCGAGCTCATCGGCCTTCATGCCATAGCTCGAGTAGATGCCGTACTTAAGACCGCGGCCAAAGTTCTCAAAGAACTTCTCGTAGGCCTCGCGGTCGTTGTCACGCATATCCTCAAGGTCGGCGGTAATCTTCTTTTCCACACGCTTGGCGATGGCCTTGAGCTGACGGTTCTGCTGCAGCGTCTCGCGCGAGATGTTGAGCGACACGTCGGCGGAATCCACGACGCCGCGGACAAAGTTGTAGTAGTCGGGCAGCAGGTCGTCGCACTTCTCCATGATCAGGACGTTGGAGCTGTAGAGCGCCAGACCCTTCTCGTAGTCCTTGCTGTACAGATCGAACGGCGCGCGTCCCGGCACAAACAGCAGGGCGTCATACTCGAGCGTGCCCTCGGCGTGGAAGCTGATGGTGCGCGCAGGATCGTCAAAGTCGTGGAACGTGGACTTGTAGAACTCGTCGTAGTCCTTCTGCTCGACATCGGAGCTGCGCTTCTTCCAGATCGGTGTCATGGAATTGACGGTCTCGAGCTCCTGATAGTCCTCGTACTCGGGCTTGTAATCGTCGCCGGCGTCCTCGGGCTTGGGTTTCTGGCGGCTCTTGGACACCATCATCTGAATCGGGTAGCGCACATAGTTGCTGTACTGCTGAATCAGGCTCTTGAGACCCCACTCGGTCAGGAAGCGATCGTAGGTCTCGGCCTCGCCGTCGGCATCGAGCTTCTCGTTCTCGCGCAGCGTCAGGATGACATCGGTACCGTGCTCGGCGCGCTCACCGTCCTCGATGGTGTAGCCCTCAAGACCGTCGGATTCCCACACATGGGCGACATCCTCGCCATAGGCGCGGCTGACGACCTTCACATGGCTGGCAACCATAAAGGCAGAGTAGAAGCCCACGCCAAACTGGCCGATGATGTCGACATCGGAGCCCTGCTGCTCGGCGTTCTCGGTCTTAAACTCCTCGGAGCCGGAATGGGCGATGGTGCCCAGATTGCGCTCGAGCTCCTCGGCGGTCATGCCAATGCCGTTATCCGAGATGGTAATGGTGCGGGCGTCTTTATCAAAGGAGACGCGAATGGCCAGGTCGCCCTGGTTGATCTTGACGCTCGGATCCTGCAGGCTCTTAAAGTTGAGCTTGTCGACGGCGTCGCTCGCGTTAGAGATAAGCTCGCGCAGGAAGAT
>ERZ773218.2550-NODE-2550-length-13864-cov-7.643783_pt1 | contig 13864 bp, 10 predicted proteins | sample MGYA00580527_ERZ773218 | MGnify/ENA primary metagenome ERZ773218 (study PRJEB29015, sample SAMEA2737763) | human gut metagenome | biome: human gut; feature: human-associated habitat; material: faeces | place: China | collected 2012 ...
ACGTTTGACACCGCTTGTGGCTTTTCCGTACTCGTGTCAACGTTTGACACCGCTTGTGGCTTTTCCGTACTCGTGTCAACGTTTGACACCGCTTGTGGCTTTTCCGTACTCGTGTCAACGTTTGACACCGCTTTGGGATTTTCCGTATCCGTGTCAATGTTTGACACCGTTTTGCTGCTTTTCTGTCCCGTGTCAATGTTTGACACGGATTTTTCAGCCCGTTTTCCATTCCATAAGGAAACTCCGGTTCCGCAGAGCAGCAGGCAAGCCAAAATCATACAAATTCTGGCTCTTACTTTTGCTTTAAGACGCTTCCTTTTCCGCATTCGCGACCTCTTTCTGGGCAACCGTAACGGCGTGTATAACCAATCTGTAAGGACTGGAGCCATCACCTACGCAGGTGGATAAAGTAAAAACTTTCTCCTTTCCGGTCGGGGCAATATTACAGTCATATTCCGCATTCTGTACGGTTTCTGCAATCCATTGTTTCCATTCCTCGCTGTCACCTTTATATCCCAGTGTAAAAACATCACTGTCATACCGGGTGCTGTATACGCTGTATATCGCACAGGTATAAGTAGTTTCCAGTGTATAAACATATACATAAGGATAAGTGTTCCGGAAGTCCTTATCATGGTACTTTTTCAGGCTTCCAAACATTTTCCCGGATGCCATGTTATGCCCATATAAAATAATGTGGCTTTCTTCGAAATCTGTTCCGGCAGTTGCAAAAATGGAACCAAGAATATTGCTTTCTCCTGTTACGGTATGGTTCAGGTAATAACTGTTGTCCTCTCCTAAAGCAACCGGATAATCAATGGGTGTTCCGGGAACTGTGATCCATGCCAAAATCTCAGGATTGATCTGCTGTAAATTCTGAAAATCAACTATTCTTTCCATATTCGGATCTGTTTCCTCTTCCGGTTCATCTGTAGTTGATTCTGTGTTTTCTTCATCTGTTGTATCCGGGTTTTGGATATAGCCACTGATAAGGTTCTGCTGTTCCCGGTCGGTTTGTGCTTCCTGCAAAATCCGTGGAAGATAAGACGCACCCAGCAGACATAAAATTGCCAGCAGGACACACCCAGCAGCTTTTCGCATTTTCACGCCTCCCTGTTCTTTAATGAAATACCCGTGTCAAACATTGACACGGGTATAAATCCGGTTTTGCTGGCTACTTTAACGGAATGATATTCTTAACAGAAGTATCATGCGTTGTAGTTCCCCAGTCATCTTTCTGGTTTTCAAATGTGATGGATGTACCGGTTGGTTTTGCCTTTAAGTTTGCATGTACGGAGAAAATTTTATCCGGAGCAACGCCCTTCGTCGGTTCCTGTAATTTTGAAATCGTTACATTCTCTGTTCCGGTAACGTTCACCAGATGATACCGCAGCACATCCTGTTCTGTTACGGTGTAGTCCTCTCCTACCGGGATTTTGTTCCAGGTGACAGAAAGTTCTACATATCCATGTCCATCGGTATGTGAATTTACGTAATTTTCCGTGAACTCTACATAATTCTGGAAGGTACGGTCTTTTCCATTAATATCTTTTCCTTTTACGGTGAAGATAAAGGTTGGGTTTCCATGCGCCCAGGTAATATCGCTTGCTTTAATTTTCTTTACTATGGTAAGGTCTGCATAGCGCATATCCTTCATGGTGATGGTCTGCGTATCTGCTTTGCTTTCCAGCGTAAAGGTAATTGGATCAGCAAGTTTATAATAATCCGGGGCCTGATCCTCACGTAAAGTATACCGACCCGGTTTCAGTTTTTCGATCCGGTGCGGTGTGCTTCCGGATGTCCAGCTTTCTACCAGACGGCCATTGCTATCCAGAAGAGAAAGTTTCGCTCCGGAAATATTCTCTCCGGTACCGGAATCTACTTTTGCAAGATCCAGTTTTGTATAATCATTTTCTACCGTGATTGTCAGGTTTGACTGCCCATTGACTTTTCCGTCGGATACTGTGAAATCTTTCACTGCATTATCCAGTACGTATCCATCTTTGGTTGCCGTTTCCTGGTAATGCCAGGTTCCATCCTTCACACCATCAATCGTGATCCGTCCATTGCTATCTGTTTTCTGCGTTTTATCATAGCTCTTGTCATCATTCCAGATATGGAACGTAACACCTTCCATGACTGTGCCATCGTTTTTGCTTACTTTCTGCAGAACGATCGCATTTTTCTGGTTCTGTACGGCTACATTGACGCTGGTATGGCTATCATCCAGGGTAACTGCATGTTCTGTAGTATCCAGGACATATCCATCCGGAGCTGTTTTTTCTTTGACAATGTACTGACCAAGTTCCAGTTGTTTGCTGGCTGCCGATCCATTGCCATCTGTAGTTACGGTATCAACTACCGTATTGGCAGCAACCAGGGTTGTGCCTCCGGCTGTCTTAATATCCTTTGCAGCTTTGATTTCAAATACCGCACCGGAAAGTTTTTTATTATTCTCACCGGTTTTTGTGATTGTGATCTGACCGGTTTTTCTGGCATTTGTCGCATCCAGTGTTAAAGTAACAACACCTTCTTTTTCTGCTGTAAACTCATGTTCCCAGGTTCCGGTATATCCTGTCGGATTTTTGGTTTCTACTACTTTGAATTTTCCACCTTCTGAATCTTCTGCATGGAGATTTAATGCTCGATAAGCTTTATACTCATCTTTCCATTCGGCCTTGGTATACGTTACCCACTGGCCGCCTTGCATCTTGTAAACAGTGAATTCTGCGCCTTTTAGGGCTTCTCCTGTTGTTTCATCTGCCTTTTTGATGACAAGGTCAACATTTTTGGTCTGATGCATAACCATTTCTGATGTATAACCAAACTCAGAAGTATTCCATACGTGCCAATCTGTTGCCTCGGTCCGGCTTGATCCTTTCCATCCATTAAATATGGCATCCCCACCAGTAAATGTAAAGTCTTTTGGATATGATTGCACTGTGGTAAGTCCCTTACCTGGACCGTCCACATTTTGTATGGTTCCTCCATTATAAAAGACCATAGTCTGAGAATCGCCTTCATATGTGTAAGTAACCCATCCTTCCGGGTTATCCGGTGAAGTACCATCATCTGCATTTGAACCCTTTTTTGCTGACCAGATTGCATCCGTTCTTGCATCATAGATTAGACGATCATCAGCTTCCTTCGTGACATAAATGCCATCGACTTTTCCATCAATATAAAATCCCTGGGAATAGTCCAGATCAGATAAAGTGAAATGTCCCTTAACCTTAAGTGGATTTCCATTTTCATCGTAATATGAAAATCTTACCTTAATCCATTTCAAGCCTTTAATATCAATGACAGGAGTTGCACCGCCTTTTGTATTGTCTACAGAAACAACAACATTGTCTACATCTTCATATCCCGGATACCCGCTGATATTAGTATTCTGCCAGTCCAAAAACCAGATCCGCATGGTAACAGGTAAACCATTCGCATTACCTACATTGGTATACTCTGCATACATCTTTCCTTTTAATCTTTCATACGGAATAAAAGATCTTGTATTTCCACCATCGTTAATATTGGATAATGGCCACCATTGTGAACACGCATGAGCATGTTGTTCTGCATTTAAGCAAAATTTGTTATCCCATGATCCACTTCCATCGCTACATCCAAATCTAATCTTTGTATTTGCTCCGATGACCGGCGTAAAATTGTAGGTTCCGTCAATCGTGCTGCTTTTATCTACCATTTTTCCAATACCAGAATTAACTACAGATGGTAACCCATCCATGCCTGCGCTGACAGCAAAAACATTTTCCGGGAAAGAAATTCCAGTTACCATCAAGGCTGCCATAAGCAGCCCTGACAGTGCCTTTTTCCATCGTTTCACAGTTTCTTCCTCCTTTCTTTCTTCTCTTTACGAGACAGTTTCACGGTTCCAAGAGCCGTTACCGCCGCAATTCCAAGAGGAACAAAAACGTATGGATCTGCAAGACCGGTTTTTGGTGCCGTAGTCTGCGAAATGGCAGGAGACGGTTCGTTTTTGCCCGGTTCTTCAGCACCCTGTACACGGAAAATCCAGTTTACCATGCTTTCCCGTTTTGCATATGCATTTTTCAGTTCTGCCGGTAACTGCAGCGTAAACTGTACCCGCGAATTTTTCCCTGTTTCCAGTGTTCCTAGACTGATTTCCTGATTCAGGGATGCCGCCTGCAAATCACCATCATACAGAGTTTTTCCATTTTGTATGATCGTCAATTCAAACTGTTTTAAAAGATCCAGTTCTTCATCCGTTAAATTTCCAGGCGTTTCCGTATGGAAGAAAAATTCGGCACTGGTTGCTGTCGTATTGGAAAGCTGAAAACTATCACTGATCGTATCGCCAGGCATTGCCGTCTGTAAATTTCTAAAGAAATCTTCCGGCGCAGCCACCAGCTTTCTGGCAGCCCCTTCATAAGTGACGGACATAGCGGTATACTGTTTTGTCACTTCTGTGATGCTGTTATCCGTCTCATGTACGCACTGTTCAATTTCCGTATCGCCCCATGGGGATTCCGAATTAAAATCCGGTGTAAAGTTTGCTGCCTGCACCGCTTCTGCGGTCACAGTAAGTCCAAGAACCCTGTCCTGTGCTTTTGATGTCCACGCTGCAGGAATCGTTACGTTCTGGAAAAAGTCTGCGGATTCTCCGTTTTTCAACGGCTGCGTATAGTAATAATACTCACCCTGTTTTACCCATTCATCGGAAATTCCATCCAGTTCTTCATCACTCAGAACATACTCCGCAGGCGTTTCCTTATCCTGATCCACCGAAGGTGTTTCTGTAGGTTCAGGCGTTATTTCCGGTTTTTCTGGCTCTTCTGGTGCTGGTGTTACTTCCGTTTCGGCATTTTCTGTCGTTTCCTGTGCTGTCTCTTCTGTTGCTTCCGGCGTTTCATTCGGGTCTGCATCCGTTTTGGAATCTTCCTCTGGCTTTTCCGTGTCAACGTTTGACACGGAATCCGATGCCTCTCCGGAATAAGTGGTTTTCACCCGGATATAGCAGGTTTCTGCGTAATTTGTGATTCTCGGAATTTTCGAAATGGTCTGGGAAGGAAGAACAATTCCCTCTTTCGGTCCTGCATAAACTTTTTCCGTATCACCATCTTTTTCGTATTCCTGGATTCCAATGTTTACATCACCGGTACTGATGTGGTTTGTAACGGTAACGCTGTCCTGATAGTAAGCATATGATCCACTGATGGTACTTACTGCCGTGACCAGAATTCCGGCTGCTATTGCAATTTTCCTTTTCATTACTGGCCACCTCCTCCAAACCGTTTCCATGCGTCCTGATAAGAAGTGTATTCCTTCTGACCATCTGTTGTCTGAACGGATTCCTCGTAAACTGTTACTTCCAGGTTATCCTGCTCATATTCATCTGCAACAGTAACCCCCGTAAACAGATAAGTTGTTGTTCCTCCAACCGGAACAGCTTTTTTGTAATAGTAATAGCCATCATTTCCCTTGACCCAGTTTGTGGTGTCAAGTCCCGTGAACTCTTTTACAGGTTCACTGCATGTAATATATGCCCGGACATAGCAAGGTACATCTCCTGTATTTTTTGCCCTGACTTTTTTTACTACTGATCCGCTGGATGGAACCGGTGTCGGTGTCGGAAAATCCTCATCCGGAATAATGGTGTTATTTCCAGTCCTGATAATGTTTACTACTTCATCATGGTCCGTCTGGTAAGCAGAAGATCCCGATATTGCGGTGGCTGCTGCAAGAAAACCGCAGCAGCACATTCCGGCAATTGACAGCATTCGTTTTTTCTTTTTTTTCATGCTGTTTTCCCTTCTTTTTCAGAACAGTCCGGATGGCTTTCCGGACTGTTCTGAAAAGTATTCTTATGATAAAGTGTTGTTTCCATCCTGTTCCGGCTCAACCTGAACATCATCTGGGGTATTTGTTTTGTTTTCATCCGATGCTGCATTTCCGTTTCCATCAACGGTTGTAACCCCATTATTTCCGCTTTCGTCAGACTGCGGAGTCGTGATCTGTCCTGCCTGGCCCTGGTTCTGCAGTTCATATTTTTTCCATGCGGAAGCTGCTTTCTGTGGAATCGTGGTTCCTTCTCCGGTGTTGAGTTCCTGGATTGCATAGTAATGTACCGGCACATTCAGATCTTTTCCATTCAGCTGTCCCTCTACAATATTGGCAGCTGTCAGGCTTGTAAAGATCGGATCTGTTGTTTTTCCCGGTGCAAGTATTTCGTTATAGCTGTAGGTGTAAACCATATTATCTCCTACACGCTTGTTGTACATCAGAGTCCATTTCTTAGAAACATTGTTCATGGAGAACAGCTCTGTATCTTTTGCAACGCCTCCATTCAAACGGTTACCTGCAGCATTAACAGTAATCACCTTTGCAATCGGGATAGAAACATCCAGATATACATAAGCATCATTTTTTCCAACATTTTCGATCTGCGGGTCTTTTTTGATTACCTGGGTCGGAACGATATTGTTGGTTTTTCCATCATTATCCGGTGTGTAGTTCGGCTCATGGCCAACGATGTCTACTTTACCTACAGAAAATTTGTTGGTTACAGAATCATGATCTGTCAGATATGCCATGGATGATCCAACGGCCAGTGCGCCGCATAGTGCTGCTGCTGTAAAAAATGCTGCTACTTTTTTCTTTGTCATAATCGTAATTCTCCTTTTTTTCTTTTTGTTTTTTTTACCTGTTCCCGTTCCTTTGGTTCAGGTCTTTTCTCCGGAAAATAGAAAACCAGAAGCATAAACAGCGCCAGAAAACCTACGGTTAAAAACATGTGGTTTTTAGCCCACATGAATCCGTAGCCCAAATATGGAATGCAGAACAGATATGTTCCGCGAATGTTTTCTGCCGGAATGGTTCCGGAATCCGGATCTGTGTTTGCATCCCCTTTTGTCTGGTATCCTTCTTCTGTTTTTGACAGAATCCGGTGGGTTACCAGATCCCCGTGTCGCTCAAACGTAGCAATATTTCCTGGACGTACATCCCTCTTTGATGAATCCACAACTGCCACTGATCCTGTGGGAATCACAGGTTCCATAGAACCTGACAGAATCACATAACCCCTTAAATCACGGCACTGATAACAGGTAATACCAAGCACCATACAAACCAGAATCCATAGGAATGCGTGTATTACTTTTGTTTTCATTTTTCCTCTCTCTCCTTTTTTACTTTTTGTTGCCACTTCTTCCGGGCAACGGCGTCACCCCCTAAAAATGGGCATAAAAAATGCACCAGCCCATGAAAACCATGTTCTGATGCATGAAAGCCCATATTCCTTTTTTTCGTGTCAATCATTGACACGAGCAATTGAAAGATTTTTTTGTCCTACCTGCTGTCCCTTCTGTTTTCCTTCTTTTGCAAGTATAACATAGCATACCTTTTGATGACGTGCAAGGGTACATTTTTTCAGAAAAGGGTACATTTCTTTGAAAAAGGGTACATTTTCATCTAAAAAGGGTACATTTTCTCGAAAAATTTTATAAAAAAATTAGCGAATCTGAAATATCGTTTCAAAAACGCTGCCTTGGCTTCTTATTTTCTACAGATCATATGTATTAATGCCTATGGCAATCATAGCTCCACACACTACAATCCTGTTTATTATTTTTTTCGTAGTATTCATTTTTTCACCTTTCTTTCGAAAAAGGGATGCGCAAAGTTCTGCGCATCCCCCATGCTGCTTGACTTTTTTCGTCCGGCAGCTTATAATCAAATCAGAAGCAATCAAGGATATACCAGTGTCGGTGGTTGCCTTTCTGAAATAATCTAAATTATTACAAAGAGCAACAAGAGACATAGGCTATCCCCTATTTGCGGTAGGGAATAGCCTTCTTTCTACTTGCGATGGTTATCTATGTAGGACAATGCCTCTAAGACAACCAATAAAAGCGTCAACACTTCCATTGTATTCATTGGCATTACCCCCTTTCTGTTTCCAGAAAAGACAACCACCTGACTATCCCTATCACGTTCTGATCTGATTAGATTCAGTATAGCATATCATCGACTATTTTACTACCTCTTCGACATACAAATCCCCTCTCGTAATTCGTCTACGAGAGGGGATTCTTTTTTTATCGGATAAAGTAGTTTGTAATCTGATAATAATCGTTTTCTGTCATGCCGAGTACATCACTCATACCATCGTCCATATGTTCCCAGGTTGTTGCATAATCATAATCTTGATCTGAGAAGGAAAATACAGCTGAGAAATTCACAATCTTTCTTCCGTTATACTCCTGCGGTTGTCCATACATTACAGCGATTGCTCCATATGCATTATAATCATCCATCTGGTTTGCTTTATGGCCTGGAGAGGACATCCAAAGGTTGAAGATCTGGCGGGCAAGATCATCGGAATCTGTATATGACAGACCACCGCCGCAGCCGTTCTGTCTGCCACCATGCAGGGCCAGATTATCGGAAGTTCCATATCCTGGCTGTGTGATTGATCTCATGATATGGTATCCGGCAGCGGCAACGCTTCTCGGATAACAATGTTTTTCATCCCAAATCATAGCTGCATGTCCTTCTTTGACACGTTCTTCATTTACCAGGTCGAAAATCTTTCTGGAAACTTCCTGATCGTAAACGGTCATTCCAAGAGCCTCTTCGTTGGTATATGGGATATTAATTTTTACTTCAACATATCTACTTACAGATCCTTGATTCGGTTCTACACCTTCTGCAGATGCATAAATTGTAACTTTTTGCATACCATTTTTTTTATGAACCGTTACAAGTCCATTTTCATCTACGCTTGCTACTTCTGGATCATCCGAAGTCCATTTTACCGCTTTGTTGGTTGCATTTTCCGGATATACGGTTGCGGCCAGCTGCAGTGTCTGTCCAACTTCAGTTAATTCCAGATTACTGTTCGGTGTAATTGTTACGCTTGTTGCATAAACGGTTTCTGCTGGTGTCTCTGTTGGCTTCGGTGTCTCTGTTGGCTTCGGTGTCTCTGTTGGCTTCGGTGTCTCTGTCGGCTTCGGTGTCTCTGTCGGCTTTGGCGTTTCCGTTGGCTTTGGCGTTTCCGTTGGCTTTGGTGTCTCTGTTGGTTTCGCTTCCGGTTTTGTTGTAAGCGCACCGTCTTTTCCGTAGTAATTTCCGTTTACCGTCTGATCCGTTACCATCTTACAGTCTGATCGGAAATAATATGTCTTTCCGGAAATTTTCATCTGCATATCCTTGCAGGCTCCGCCCCAGCTCCGGATATAGTATTTTGCTCCGTTTTCTTCTTTCCAGCATCCGGAAAGCATAACTCCGTTTCCGTCCACAAAATACAGGTTATCTTTGTATGTAAAGCTTGTGTTCACTGCCATGGTGCTGTCTGCCTGGAACCAGTACCATTTTCCTCCGGTTTTCAGCCACTCATTCTGATAGGCTGCACCGTTATCATGCAGGTAATATTTTTTTCCGTTCCAGGTCTGCCAGCAGTTTTTATAAGCTCCGCCCCAGCTGCAGAAGAAATAGGTTTTTCCCCCGTCCGTGAAAGATTCATTTGCTTTCATGGTTCCGTCTGCGTTCAGATAGTAACGGTTATTGTCCCAGGTCTGCCAACCCGTTGCAATTTTTCCATCTTTTGCCAGTTTCCACTGTCCATCCATCACGATCCACTGCATGTTGGTTACTTCTGCAGCACTATTGAAGGTATACGAACGTCCATTGATTTTTGCAGACCGGCTCTTATAAGCTCCTCCCCAGCTGCAGAGATAACGGATTTTTCCGGTATCATCCAGTTTCCACTCATTGGAGCGCATACTTCCATCACTATTCATGTAGTATTTATTTCCATCCCAGGTCTGCCAGCCGGTTGCAATTTTTCCGTCTTTCACCAGATACCATTTTCCGCCTTTTACAACCCACTGGGAACCCTGTACCTTACTGTCTGCACCGAAAGTATAACTTCTGCCGTTGATTCTTGCCTTGCAGTTCAGGTAAGCTCCACCCCAGCTGCGGAAGTAGTAAACCGATCCATCCGTATCAATCATCCACTCATTTGCTTTCATGGTTCCGTCTGCATTCAGATAATATTTTTTTCCGTCCCAGGTCTGCCAGCCGGTCTGTTTTACACCGTCTTTGTAAAAATACCAGATTCCGGACTCCTGTGTCCATCCGGTTTTTCCAGCTGCCTGTACTGTCTGGGCAGAAACTACTGGGAACATATTTGTTGCGGCCGGTGTGCCTACTGCCAGGCTCAGGCCAAGAAGTACCATTGCGATTCTTTTTCTCATATTTTTTTCCTCCGTCCGTGTCAATGTTTGACACGGGATTCCTTGTTTTATTATTTCACTTTTTATTCTGGAATTTCTTCCAGAAGTTCCCCGGTATAATCTTCCCGTTTTCCAAGTTTTACGGCATCGTCCAGTTCGGACTGTTCCATGCATACACTTCCGATCGGGTGGATTCCTGGATCACAAAGAACCAGATACAGGTTTCCCTGGTAATCTTCCGCTACATCACCATCCTGCCGGTAGCCAATAAACTCATGCTCAATCGGTATTTCTTCCGGATGCTCCAGATAGAATGGATCAAGCTCTCCCCAGTCCAGTGTGGAAAAATTGAAGTCCGGAAAACGTTCTGCTATTACTTTTTCTGCATTTTTTCGAAGCTCTTTCATGTCCATATGGTTTCTCCCCCTTTTTTATTTCTTTGGATCATATTATCATATTACCTTTCCAATTCCGTAATTACAAGAGTCTTTTGCTATTTTTCATATTGCATTTTTATTACATTCTAATCACCCCTCTGTTTTATTTGCATTTGTTGTTATTGTAATATGGCTTCCGCTGCTGAATGCGGCTTCCATAGATGCCTTTAATGCGTTCAGGATTTCATCTGCACTTTTTGTTCCCCCGTAGAAGCCCGTATTGGCCGTTTCCTGCGATTTTTCTGCATCGTACCGTAAAATGATCGTAAGTCCTGTTCCAGCCGTTGCAGCGTCCGAAAACGAGCTTGAAAGGGTTGTCTTGGATGTACAGGAAACGGTAAGTGTTCCACTCAGGAACTTACAGCCGGAAAACAGGTTCCCGCTATCCGTACAGGAAGATGGGATTTCACCGGTTATGGATTCCAGTGCGGTACATCCGAAAAAACTGCTGTTCATTTTCTGTGCAGACGATGGGATATGTACTTCTTTCAGGTTGACGCAGCCATTGCAGATATTCGAAAGTTCTTTCGCACTGTCCGGAATCTGGACAGATGCCAGAGCCATACAGCCGTAATACATGGAATCCATGTTCTCCAGCTGCATACAGGCTGTTGTATCGGCTCCCTCGATCAGTGCCGTATCACCGTAAAATACTTTTTTTGCCTGTTTTATATTTCCTGGAAGTTCCATGGCCTTTTCCAGTGCGATACACCCTTCTGCGCAGGATGTAATATCTTCCAGCCGGACCGCACCAGACATATCCGGCATACTGGTCATCGCCGTAGCATTCTTGAATGTTTCCACCATGCTTCTCACTGTATCCGGGATGCGGCACAATGTTTCCAGGTATTCGTCATTTCCTGTAAACCAGTAGTCCATGCTTTCCACTTCTGCCTCCGGATCAATCCAGGTCAGCCGTTTAACAGAATCTTTCTTCCATGGCGCAGAATCTGATTTGAAATTCCGGACGCTTCCTTTTCCGGATATTTCTAGATCCCCGTTGGAATACAGGATAGCCTCCACATCATCTGGATTTTCTCTGCCGATTTTATACCTAACACTTTCATCACGGTCAATAAGCACTGTTATCTCTGCCTTGATATCCGGATATGCCTTGGAGGAAACCTCTACGGTAACACTGTGGCCATGTGCCGGCACTTTAGCCGGTGACACGCTGTATGTATCTGCATCCAGAAGCTGTTTCTTTTTCCCGGATATTCCGTATACGCGGAAATTTTTTTCTGAAATCCTACTTCCGGCAGCATAGCTTTTCTCTGCAGCTTCCACCTTGATCGTTTCCGGTTTTTCCGGTGCAGCTTCTTTTCGAAATTTTGGCAGTACCAAAAATACGACTCCAACAAGAATCAGCAAAATAACAGCAATCAACGCTATGATCCACAAGCTGCTTTTCTTTTTCTGCCTTTTTTTCTCTGGCTGTTTTTTTGATACGGCCATTTTTACTCTTTTTCCTTTTCCCATATTTCTCTTCCTTTCGTTTTACTTTTGCCTGTTATCCGGTGCCAAATCACAATTAGCCAGATTGGTATAATAATTCTGGATGGTCATTGGCGCATTATACAGTGCCGTCAAAAGATACGCCTTAATATTCCCGATTTTCTTTTCCGTATTGTGCAGGCACTTCAGGATATAACAGATGTGATCTTTATCCAGCTTCAGGAACATGCTTTTTACAATCGGAACAGGACGTTCCTTTCCTCCAATCCGGATTGTTCCTGTATCCGGCAGCATTAGGGTTTCTACAATCAGATCGACCAGTTCATCCACTTCCTGCTTGTTATAGATCGGCGGGTAGTTCTCGTAATCAATATTTTTCCGAATCAGTTCCCGGTAGGCAGATATCCGATCCATCATATCCATCCCATCTCTTTTTGTTCCCCGCTTTATATTATTCATCTTTGATTGATAGGATATGATATGATTATCTATATCATTTTCTTTAATTGGTATATCTTTAATTATTTGTGGTTGAAAATCCGTATACGGAAAATCGGTTTCCGTAAAATCCTGATATGGCTGTACCGGATCTGGATTTTTCGTATACCGGTTTTCCATTTCCGTAAAATCCCGACATGGATTTTCTTTCGATAAATGCTGGGATTGTAAGTCTTTTTCATCTTGCTTCTCTGGTTGTTCCTGCTTTTCTGAATGGACTTTTTTTAATTTTTGTAATTCCTCATTTCTGCTTGTTTTCTGAGACGTACTTTTTTCTTCTTTCATTCCTTCCTGCATTCGTTCGGCTACTTCTCGCTGCATTTTCTGAATGATCTGTTCATGGCCTTTTGGATTTTCTATATCTTCTAATTGGCCAGGATACTCCAAAAAAATGTATTCCACACCCTGAAATCTTCCATTCTCCCTATATTCCATTCTACTCAGATATCCATTCTCCTCTAACTCTTTCAGCGCAGACATGACTGCACTCTTTCCTTCTTTTACGATAGCTGTCAAACCGGATACCGAATATTTCCAGTCTGCAGGAAGGGATAATACCAAAGACAGCAATCCGCTTGCCTTTAGGGAAAGATTCATGTCGCGTAAATGATAATTTGACATCATCGTATAACCATCTATTTTTTGGATTCTTTTGTAGACTGCCATAGTAAAAACCTCCTGTTTCTAGCCTTTTGCGATCCGTAGCCCCATTTTCGTCACTGCGTCACAATTTACACCCTTATTTTGATTTTTTTGTCTGCCTGGTACTTTTACCATACCAGGCAGTTTTGTCCATTCTGCAAGCTCTGACACGTTTACAACTGGGGTTATCCATTTTTCTACGTGGTCACTGTGCTTCCGCAAGATGTATGATACATTTTACTCAATTACCTGGTAATATACCGTAACGAAATTTCCGTTTTTTTCCCGGACAACACTTTTTTTTATGTATTGTTTTTCGATCAATTTTTTTAAACCGGATCGTACAGCATCTGCTTTATCTTTTCCAGATTCCACTAACTGATCCACGTTCATGGTTTCGTTCAGGTAGATTGCTGTATACAATCCTTTTTCTTTGAATGATAACGTATTATCATCGTATACTTTTTCTATCATATATTTTTCCTCGTTCTTAAGCACGCTGTAGTCTTTTTGTTTTTCATAAATATCAGTAATATGACATATTTCAATCCTCCAAAATCTCATTAAATTGTGCCGGTATGTCGTGCAGGCTGTAACCGTTTCTGTTCTCCAAAACAT
>ERZ773218.2559-NODE-2559-length-13840-cov-7.833370_pt1 | contig 13840 bp, 10 predicted proteins | sample MGYA00580527_ERZ773218 | MGnify/ENA primary metagenome ERZ773218 (study PRJEB29015, sample SAMEA2737763) | human gut metagenome | biome: human gut; feature: human-associated habitat; material: faeces | place: China | collected 2012 ...
GAAATAATGATCCCACAAAAATTTCCTGCGTGCGCCCTCGGGCGCAGAGAGAGTGAGAACTCGGTACTCAGAAACATCCTATCAGGGAGAAAGGTGGTTTGTGCATGAAGAAGAAATGGACCATCGCAACGGTGCTCCTCCTGGCAGTGGCACTGCTGGCGGTCGGTACGTGGGCGTACTTTTCGGCCGTCGGCACGGCGGATAACGTCATCACGATGGGCTCCGTCAAGCTTGCACTGCACGACGAGGACGGCGCTGGCCAACCGTTTACGACGGTGAGCGCCATGCCCGGCAGCGTCGTGAACAAAGTGGTGTATGTGGAGAATGTCGGCTCCGGCGCTTTCTACACCCGCGTGAAGATCACGCCCGAGATGGTCGGCGCCGATGGCGAGATCATCCCGCTCGATGCGAGCGAGCGGCTGCTCACGCTGGATCTGAACGACACGGACTGGATCGCCGGCGAGGGCGGATACTATTACTATCGTGGTTCGGTCGACCCGAAGACCGCTACGTCGAAGCTCTTCAACCACGTCACGTTCAGTAAGGACATGGGCAACGAATATCAGAATGCCACGGTGCACATCTACGTCACGGCCGAGGCAGTGCAGACGGCGAACCTCGAAAAGTACGCCGCCAATGATGTCAGAGATGTGTGGAAGCACGTCGGTACGGTCGAAGCGAGCACCTCGAGCACGCAGATCGACCAGATCCCGACGCCCTGAGAAAGGAGGACGACTATATGAAAAAACGTATTCTCTCGCTCGTCCTCTGCGCAGCCATGCTCCTGAGCATGTGCCTGTTTATGGGCGCGGGCGTCACGGCGGACACTGACGCTGCCGACGGCAGTGCGGAGAGCACGGAGACGGTCGTGAGCACGAGCGGCGCTCCTGAGTTTCAGGGCGTCGGCCCGTTCATGACGTATTTCCCCGGCAGCAGTACGGTGAGGAAAGCGCCGATGCTCCGCGCGACGGCAAAGGATACATCGGACGGGGCGAGCAATGCTGTGGATGTCACCAAGACTGCGACGGCGACCGACGTAAAAGATGCAGCCGGAAATCCGGTCTATCAGATCGATCTGACCGCAGCTGCCAAGTCGAACATCGTAACCCACACGAAAGCGTGCGACATCGTCCTCGTCCTTGACCGCTCTGGTAGCATGAATTTTCATATGGATGGAGATCATGGTAATCTATTTGAGTCGGACACTAGTAAAGAACGCGTGAAAGCGCTGGTGGCTTCCGTGAATGCCTTCCTCACGACGATTCAGGAGAGCTCTCCCGACAGCCGTGTGGCAATCGTGTCGTATGCAGGCGATGCTACGATTGATAGCAATCTGGTGAGTGTTACCGATCCATCGGATTCTAAAAATGTCAATCCGGTGCTGACGACGGTTGTGAACGGACTGGAGAACCGCTGCAACGGCGGCACGCAGTCCGGCAAGGGCCTGCAGCAGGCTGTGAACATCTTCAACAGTGTCTCAGCAAGCGATTCCAACTATGACAACACGCGCGTAACGGTGCTGTTCACGGATGGTAAGCCCGGGGACAGTGACTGGAAAGGGACTGATGAGGGCTATGATGTAGCGCAGCAGTCGGTGCACTGGTCTACCATTCTCAAGCACGCGAAGGGTGACACCTTCAACATGCAGGCGAACGTCGAAGGTCAGAACTTCTTCGGTCAGCGCTTTCAGGATTGGGCGTGGTCCCCTAAGTATGGCGTTTCCAACTATGAGGACTTCCAGAAGGGCAGCAACGGTCAAAAGGACTGGAATTGGACAGGCTGCGGCTCCACGGTGTACTGCGTCGGTCTGGGCTTGAAGGCCTCGGAAGGGAAGGATTCGGAAGGCTGCAAGATCAACGAGTATATGTACCGTGTCTCCAGCCACCGCCCGGATGGATCGCATGTGGATAACAACCGTGTCAACGAATGGGAGCTGGGAACGGATTCTTGGAAAGGGCTGTACACGGATGCCAGAACCCGCAACCATGAAAACGGCTATTATCTGACAACGGATAATGCGGCTGAGCTTCAAAGAATCTTTACACAGATTGCGCAGCAGACCGGCGAGGCCGTCAAGGACGTCACCATCCGCGATGAGATCTCGGAGTCGTTTGTCCCCTGCGACGCAGCAGGAAACGCGTATACAGTTGGCGACACGATTACATTGAACGGCAAGACCGGGACGGTGCGGCAGGAGGCCAACGGCAACTACTACATTGAGTGGACAAACGTCACGCTGACGCCGGAGCAGGTTGACAGCAACAAAGTGGTGACGAAACCGGCAGAAACCTTCCAGAGTACACTGTATGTCAAGCCGCGGGACGGTTTCCTCGGCGGCAACAATGTGCCGACCAACGGCGAAAATTCCGGCGTCTATACGGCGGACGGCAACCAGATCAAGCCGTTCCCGCAGCCGGAGGTCAACGTCCCCATCAAGCTGGATGCGCAGAACGTAACAAAGAATATCTACTATGGCAATCCGGCACCGACACCGGCGGACTTGACCCAGACCGCTGACCTGGCTGACTGGCAGACGGGATATGTAAATATCAATTATACAGTTGATAAAAACACCATTAGCAATAACGAAGATGGCACCTATCAGGTGACCATGACCGTCTCACCGAAATATAGCGGAGACAACGCGGATGGCGCAGTCCAGACGGCGCGAACCGAGACTGTGACGTCCACGGTCAATGTCTACAAACCGGAGATCACCTTTAAGGATTCCATCATTGACTACAATGCAACGCCGGATTATAAGGATAACCTTGGTGGAGTCGTGTGGAAGCACGAGGGCACTGCTGCCGATCCCGCGAATATGACAGGCGAGGAGCCGGCGCTGGCCTATAGCTATGACCCGGAGGAAAAAGCGCTCACGGAAGATACTTACGTGAATGTGACAGTCTCGGCAAACGACAAGACGCTTCCGGCGGACGTGGTTACGTTCGTGCATACGGCTGACAACGACTTCCCAGGCTGCAGCTTTAATCCTGCTCATGGCCAGTTCATTGTGCACATCAAAGTGTTCAACCTGACGATTCAAAAGACCGCGAAAGACGGAACAACGATCGACCAGAACCAGACCTTCGTGTTCCACGTCAAAGGCAATAATAATGATGTGGATATGCAGGTCGTGATCACCGGCGCGAACAAGCAGGTGATCAAGAACCTCCCGGTTGGCGAGTACACCATCACCGAGGACACGAGCTGGTCATGGAAATACACGCCGACAAGCAAAGACCAGTTTGTCACGACCAGCGACATCAACAACGGCACCGCGACTGTGACCTTCGAAAACGAAAATAAGGGCACCAACTGGCTCACGAGCCTTGCCAAGGCTCTGAACGTGTGGAAGGATAATGGTCAGGCGGTCGAAAGAGACCCGAAGAACTGAATAGGAGGGATGACATATGAAACGTATCTTTAACGGTTCAGGCGGGAGAAAAGCCGCGCTCATCCTCTCCCTGTGCCTGATCTTCGCGCTGGCCGTCGGCACGACGCTCGCTTATCTCAAAGCGAACACGTCTCCGGTGACGAACACCTTCACGGCGGCCAAGTCCGACATCAAGATTGATGAGAACGTGGAAAACGGCGAAAAGTCCAGCATCCAAGTTGAAAACATCGGCACGGCCACGTCCTATGTCCGCGTCAAGCTGGTCATGAACTGGGTCGATAAGAGTGGAAACGTCGTCTCCGGCGGAAACCTGCCGGAAGTCACGCTCAACGAGCCCGACTGGTTCATGAAGGACGGCATTTACTACTATACCAAGCCGGTCGGACCGAAAGATTCGACTGCAAACCTGCTGAAAGATCCCATCACGCAGCCGAATGCGCCCGAGGGCTGCCACCTCGAGGTGACGGTGCTGGCCGAGAGCATTCAGGCCGCGCCGAGCAAGGCCGTGACAGATAGCTGGGGCGTGCGCGTTGACAACAACGGCTATCTGACGCAGCCGACCACGACACCTTAAGGAGGGCAACGGTATGAAACACAAAAAACTTACCATGATCGTCGCCCTCGTGCTGGTGGTCGCGCTGGCCGCCGGACTGGGCATCTGGGCGACGGGCGAGACGAACGTTCCCACCGTCACGTACTATGACGGCTCGGACGGCAACGGCGCGCGCTTCACCTTCACCCACACCGGCGACGGTTCGGGCACGAACCTGTTCCCGAACTTCTCCAACTGCATGCCCGGCGACAGCCTCACGCAGACCATCCGCGTGCAGGCTGACGGCAAAAACGGTGTGCAGGGCGCAAAGATCTATCTGCGCGCCGAGATCGACGGCGACGCCTCCGCCAAGGAAGGCTCCGCCATCTCGTACAACGATGTGCTCGATCACATCGGCATGACCGTGTCGAAAGACGGCGTCGTGATCGCGTCCAACAAGACCGCGAAGCTCTTCAGCCAGCTCGATGCGGCCGATGGCCTCAAGAGCAACGTCTTCATTGCCGAGGTCGGCCCGAAGACCGATCCGGTCGATCTGGACGTGACCATTGATGTTGACCCCGCGATGGGCAATGCGTTCCAGGAAGCGGCTGCGCACATCACGTTCGTGTTCTCCGTCGAGGACAACGAGCTGCCGCCCCCGCCGCTGGAGCTCGACAAGCACGATGCGTATATCTGCGGTTATCCGGACGGCACGGTGAAGCCGGAGCGCCAGATCACACGCGCGGAGGTCGCAACGATCTTCTACCGTCTGCTTCAGGACGAGGCCCGCGAAAATGTGTGGTCTCGCACGAACAGCTACTCCGATGTGGCAAGCGGTGCCTGGTATAACAGCGCGGTCTCGACGCTGACCAACGCCGGTATTCTCACCGGCTATGAGGACGGCACATTCTGCCCGGACGCGCCGATCACGCGCGCGGAGTTTGCGACGATCGCAGCGCGATTCTACCACGCACCGGAAGTTACCGGTGATGCATTCCCGGATATCTCCGGCAGCTGGGCGCGCGTGTATATCAACCGCGCGGCGGCGCTCGGTCTGGTCAGAGGCTATCCGGACGGCACGTTCCGCCCGAATACGGAGATCACCCGCGCCGAGGTCATGGAGATCATCAATAACGTTCTCTTCCGCACGCCGGACAAGGAGCATTTCCTGCCCGATATGATCAAATGGCCGGACAACAGCAACACCGACGCCTGGTATTACACGGATGTGCAGGAAGCGACCAACAACCACGATTACGAGCGCGTGAACAACCACTCGCCCGAGACGTGGACGAAGATCACGCAGGCCAGAGATTGGAAGGCGCTCGAGGCCGATCTGGCGCAGAAATATCCCGACCGGTAAGCGCGCGGCGCTGACGGTAAACGAAACAACCATAGCGAACACCCCCTGTGCACGGCACAGGGGGTGTTTTTGCGTATGGGGAAAAAACGTGCGCCCCGGCGGCTGCCGGGGCGCTGACGTAGGGATACATGCAATGCGTGGATGCGTTATCAGCCCAGATACTGCTTGTCGTAGTTGTTCTGGATGCAGGAGATGACCTTCGTGATGACGGTGTTGAACGGGGTGGGCACGCCCAGCCGCTCGCCGTAGCGCGCGATGGCGCCGTTGAGCACGGAGATCTCCGTCTGGCGCTGGTGCAGCACGGCGTCCTGCGCCATGGACGGATAGTAGTTGCCGAGGTTGGCGATGATGTTCGGCTCTTCCTTTTCCATGAGCGGCCAGAGATCGCCGATGCCGAGCGCCTGCGCGACGGCGCAGCCCTCTTTCCACACATGCATGACGATGTCGTGGCCGTAGGGGTCGGCGAAGGTCTCCTTCACCTTCAGGCGCATGACGGCGCTCACGCCGTTATAGCCGCTGTTGGCGATGACTTTCTTCCAGATGTACGGGCGCACATCCTCGTCAAAGCTCGCGTTGCAGCCGCCCGCCTGGAAGCACGCCTCGAGCGCCTTGCCGGCGGCGTCGGCCTTCGGGTTGTTGTGCACGGCGCCGAAGTGCATCTGGATGCCCTTTTCCGGCTTGCTCACGCACACGCCGGGGCCGGCCAGCTCCGTGCCGATCAGGCCGCTGCCGTAGAGGATGCGGTCGGTCTCCACGAACTGGGCGAGCACCTCGTCGTTGCCGAGGCCGTTTTGCAGCGAGACGACGACCGTCTCCGGCCCGATGCAGGGCATGGTGTCGGCCATGACGTCCGCGGTCTGCGTGGCCTTGACCATGAGGATGACCATATCCATGGTGCCGATGTCGTGCGCGGTGGCGCTCGTGTGGAAGCCGGTGAGCACTTCCTCGCCCTCCGGCGTGCGGAAGACCAGCCCGTCGGCCGCGATCTTGTCCATGTGCGCCTTGTACTTATCGACGAGCCAGAGCTCGGCGCCGCCCTTGCGCAGGTAGGCGGCGAACACGCTGCCGGCAGCGCCGGAGCCGATCATTGCGATTTTCATGCGTTTGCCTCCTTAGCAAACTGCCGGCCGGTTGTTGGCCGGCCGGCAGAGAAAACTTGGGGTTTGAAATTACTTCAGGTACTGCTTGTCGTAGTTGCCCTGGATGCAGCGCACGACCTGGGACAGGACCTTGCACACCGGGGTGTCGATGCCCAGCTGCTCGCCGTACTCCGCGATCTTGCCGTTGAGCACGTCGATCTCGGTCTGGCGGTGGTTGAAGAGCATATCCTGGCACATGGACGGATAGTAGTCCGCGATGTTGGTGACGATGTCCTTGTGATCGTGGGCGATGAACTCATCGGCGTCCATCGGCACGCCCTTGGCGGTCGCGACCGCGCAGGTCTCGCGGATGACGCTGTGGAACAGCCACTGGCCGAACGGATCCGCCTCGACCTCGCCGATCTTCAGACGCAGGACGGCGCACACGGTGTTGACGGTGGCGTTCACGCAGACCTTTTTCCAGATGAACTTGTAGATGTTATTGTCGGTGCCCGGCTCGCCGTCGCGCCAGTAAGCGTCGCAGCCGCCGGCACGGTAGCACTTGAGCATCTCGGCGCAGGCCGCGTCGGTGAGCTCCGAGCGGACCGCACCGCCGAAGTTCATCTGCACGCCGCCGGCCGGGGTGGACACGCAGTGTGCGGGTTCGGGCAGAGCCGTGCCCAGCACGCCGGAGCCGATGATGCAGCGCTCTTTCGGGAAGACCTTGAAGAGGTTGTCATCGTTGCCGAGGCCGTTGATGAGGGAGACGGCGACGGTCGTGTCGCCGACGACAGGCATGGAGTCCTGGATGGCCTGCTCGAGCTGGGTCGCCTTGGTCATGTAGATGATGACGTCGACCTTGCCCTCCGCCGCGGCCGCGTCAGCAGCGGTGGTGTAGGTGCGGAAGCCCTTGAGCTGGTAGTCGTAATCCTTGTAGCCGCCATCTTCTTCCTGATGGATGGTGAAGTGCATGCCTTCCTCGGCGACTTTCTTCATGTGCGCCTCGTAGCGGTCGATGAGGATGATGTCCGCACCGCCCTTACGCAGGTAAGAAGCGAAGACGCTGCCGGCTGCGCCGGAACCATACATTGCAAATTTCATAACTTTTTCTCTCCTTTTCTGATTCTGTTTGCGATATCTTCGGCCGCTGCAGGCGTATGCCTGACGGCGGATTACCGAACGGTGTTGGTGAGGGTGCCGATGCCCTCGATGCTGCACGCGACCACGTCGCCCGGGTGCAGCCACTTCGGCGGGTCAAAGCCCATGCCCACGCCGGCCGGCGTGCCCATGGAGATGATCGTGCCGGGGCGGAGCGTCATGCCCTGGCTGAGCTCGGCGATCACGTACGGCACGTGGAAGATCATGAGATCGGTCGTGCTGTCCTGCCGGAGCTCGCCGTTGATGCGGCTCTGGATTTTCTGCGGCCTGCGCACGTCGAACTCGTCCGGCGTGACGATCCACGGGCCCATCGGCGTGAAGCCGTCGAGGCTCTTGCCGCGGTACCACTGCTTATGCTGGTTCTGGATCGTGCGCGCGCTCACGTCATTCAAAATGGTGTAGCCGAACACGTAGTCGAGCGCGTCTGCCTCGCTGACGTTGTGCGCCGGGCGGCCGATGACGACGGCCAGCTCCGCCTCATAGTCGAGGTCGGCGACCAGATCGCTGTGGCTGAGAATGTCGCCGCCGGGGGCGACGGCCTCGTTCACGCGCTTGGAAAAGTAGATCGGGAACGTGTCCGGCGCCTTGACGCCCTTGCCGGCGACGGCCTCGCTCTCCTTGGCGTGGTCAAAATAATTGATGCCCAGGCAGATCACGTCCTGCTCCGGGCGGGGGATGGGCGCGAGCAGCCGCACGCGCTCGAGCGGCAGCGCGGCGCTGCGCAGCACGGCGGCAGTGTCCAGCGCCGGCCAGATGCCGATGAGCATCTGCATGTCCGCACAGCCCGGCACGGGATGCACGGCAGTGCCGGCCGCGTTGAGCAGGCCGACGGCGCTGCGGCCGTCCTTTTCAAATGTCACGAGCTTCATAACGTGCGCGCTCCCCCTCAAAATCGACATTGGGCAATGGATGTGTACGCAAAATGATGGTTAAAAATTCATCAATCGCGTTTGCCGAACCTGCTGGCCTGTGTCAAAAATATGCCAATCTCGCTTGTCAGAAATTCGACAAAAGATTTGCACTCCCAGCGTTGTTATGATAGCACGAAAGTGTAGACGCCGCAACTGTTTTCTTGCTGTCAAAGCGCCAAAATCGCATAAAATATTACAAAAGCGCCAGAATCAGAGTGCATAAAAATACATGCAAGATTTTGTGCAACTCGACAATTTTCAGAAAATGACTGAAAAAAATTGGGGATTGGAAGAGGCTGTTATTGACTTTTGCGTGTGAGAGAATTATAAATTTACTATCCCAAGTTGTTAACGACTTGTTCATAAATTAACACATGGGTGTGGATTTCGACCCCTGTCCCGGTTGGTAGGAGAGCACGAGGCAGGATTGAAATAAAAGAGAGAAAAGCAAAAAAAAGAGCAAAAAAGAGAGAGGTAAAAAATGGATAACAAAAAGCTCAAGAGCAGCTGGGCAGCCGCCTTCACCGTGGCGTCTGTCTGGTTCGGCACCCACGTGGGCGCCGGCTTTGCGACCGGCAACCAGGTCGTGAACTACTTTGTCCAGTATGGCTGGACCGCGGCGATCTTCCCGCTGCTGGCCATGGGCATCCTGGCCGTCGTCATGTACATCATGATGAAGTTTGCCAAGCTCAGCGGTTTCGACAACTACAAGGACACCTATCGTGCCCTGTATCCGAAGCCGTGGATGGAGGTCTTCTTCGAGATCTTTTACATCATCATCATCCTCGCGGCGGTCGCGTCCTGCGTTGACGGCGCCGGCGGCATCGTCAAGAGCCTGATCGACCTGCCCGATATCGTCTGCAACCTCGTCATCATCGCCCTGCTGATCCTCCTGTCGATCTTCGGCGTTGACCTGATCATCAAGGCTTCCACTGTTCTTTCCACCGCGATCCTGATCGTCACCGCGATCCTGGTCATCATGGGTTTCGTCGTTCCGATCGACGCGGTCGCTCAGGAGCTGGCCACCGAGAACGCGGCCTATGCGTCCATCCCGGCCATCGCGGACGTCACCTCCCAGAAGGGCCTCGAGGGCGTCTGGCGCGGCGTGTTCGTGTACGCTGCTTTCCAGTGCGTGTCCGTCCCGGCCATGATCGCTGCTTCCACCGAGCTGACCCACAAGGGCGTCAAGCGCGCCAGCATCCTTGGCTGGCTCATGAACGGCGGCGCGCTCGCCGCTTCCGGTGCCATGCTGCTGCGCTGGTACCCGATCCTGACCGCCATCAAGAGCACCGGTGTTGATACGGTTGCCAGCATTGCAGCCCGCCATATCGGCGATGTCATGAAGCTCCCCAACCAGAGCGTTGTCACCCTCATGGGCAGCGGCTACACCTGGCTGTTCATCGTGTACACCATCCTGCTGTTCTGCGCGTTCGTGTCCACGTCCGTCACGCTCGTCTACTCCATGATCCAGCGCTTCGAGGGCCACTGCTTCCCGAAGGCCATCAAGAGCAAGGCTGTCCGCAGCGTCATCGTCGGCCTGATCGTCATCGGCCTGTGCTACGCAGTTTCCCTGCTCGGCCTGTCGACCATCATCTCCAAGATCTATGGCTATGACGGCTACTACGCTCTGATCGTTGTTGTGCTCCCGGCGTTCATCTGGGGCATCCCGAAGATCAAGAAGCTGTCTGCCGACAAGAAGGCAGAGCTGTCGGAGTGATCTGACCGCGGCGCAACTCTCCAGCGTCCCAACAAAAAATACTGACCGCTGCGTTTGCAGCGTAGAGAGGCGACCCCGCAGGCTTCGGCCTGCGGGGTTGTCGCTGTCTGCGGTATGTTAGATGCGGCGGGCTCCCCTGCTGCGCAGATGAAATGCTACATCATTCGTTCGGCAAGGAGCGGGTATCGAAAAAACCGCCCCGCAAGTTACAGAACTTGCGGGGCGGTTCTATGCAATGTGCGTTTCCGGCTGCGGGCGGCGCTCACTTCCAGCGCCACGTGAACGGCACGAACAGCAGCAGCAGAGGGAAGATCTCCAGACGGCCGAGCAGCATGCAGATCATGAGCACGATCTTGCTCAGCGGCGAGAAGATGGCAAAGCTTCCGGTCGGTCCGACAAGGGAGAGCCCCGGCCCGACGTTGGACAGGCACGAGAGTGCGGCGGTGAAATTCGTCGTGAAGTCCAGCCCGTCGAGCGACACGATCAGCCCTGCGATGAGCATGATGATGATGTAGAACGTGAAATACGTCAGGGCGTTGTAGACGGTCTGCCCGTCGACCGGCTTGCCGTCGAGGCGGACGTTTTCCACGCAGCGCGGGCGCAGCATCTTCTTGACTTCGATCGTGCAGGATTTGAACAGCAGCATCACGCGCGAGACTTTCAGGCCGCCGGCGGTGCTGCCGGCGCAGCCGCCGACAAACATCAGCAGCACGAGCAGGAACTTGGAGTATTCCGGCCAGAGATTGAAGTCCGCGGTGGCAAAGCCTGTCGTAGAGATGATCGATGTGACCTGGAAGAACGCATAGCGCAGGGCGTGGCCGACGCCGCCGTAGAGATTGCGGATGTCAACTGCGATCGTGATGACGGCGAAGGCGATGATGCCGAGGAACCAGCGCAGCTCCTCGTTGCGCAGCGCGGTGCGGATGTTGCCGAGCAGAATGAGGTAATACAGGCTGAAGTTGGCGCCGAAGAGGATCATGAACACGCCCACGACGATGTCGATATAGGCGCTGTTATAGTAGCCGATGCTCAGCGCGCGCGTGGACAGGCCGCCGGTGCCGGCCGTGGCGAACGAATGCAGCAGTGCGTCATAAAAGCTCATGCCGCCAGCGATGAGCAGAACGGTCTCCACGAGCGTGAGCGCGATATACAGCAGGTAGAGGATGGAGGCAGTCTTGCGGATGCGCGGCACGAGCTTACCGACCGTCGGGCCGGGGACCTCGGCGCGCATGATGTGCATCGAGCGGTTGCCGCTCATGGGCAGCACGGCCAGCACGAACACGAGGATGCCCATGCCGCCGATCCAGTGCGTAAACAGCCGCCAGAACATGCCGCCGCGGGTCATGCTCTCCGGCGATGTGACGACGCTGGCGCCGGTCGTGGTCAGACCCGAGATCGTCTCGAACAGGGCGTCGATGTAGTTCGGAATGTCACCGGTGAGCACAAACGGGATCGCGCCGAGCAGCGACATGGCGATCCACGACAGGCCGACGATGAGAAAACCGTCGCGCGCGGTGATGCCGCCGGACTTGGCGCGCACGCGCCACATGACCAGCCCGATGCCGCCGGTGATGCCGATCGTGATCAGAAACGGGACCGGAGATTCGTCATAGATCACAGCTGCGATCATCGGCAGGAGCATCAGCGCGGCCTCGATGCACAGCACGCGGCCGACGACCTGCCCGATCATTCGAAAATTCATGGTTTTGCCCTCTCTATGCTTTCGTTATCCGAATACGGTATTATACGCCGGTTTGTCCGGTTTGGGAAGCCCCCGGCGCCTAGAACATGCCCAGGGATTTGAACAGGAAGATCCAAAAAAACATGGTCAGGATACTCGCGGCCGATGTCGTGACCACAATGTCGCCGGCGAGCTCGGCGTCGCCGCCCATCTGCTGCGCCATGGTGAAGGAATTGACGGCGGTCGGCGAGGCGAAAATGCCGATGAGCGACACGAATGCCACGCCCCGGAACCCGAGCAGCGCGCCCAGCCCCAGAAACAGGCCCGGCGAGACGATCAGCTTGGCGATCGACACGGTCACAAGCTCGCGGCGGTAGGTCTTCAGGCCGGAGAACTGGAAGAACGCGCCGAGCAAAAACAGCTGCAGCGGCGATGCGATGGCGCTGACGCTTTGGATGGTCTGCTCGAGGATGTGCGGCAGGCGGATGCCGGCGACCAGCGTCAGGATGCCGAGCACGGAGCCGATGACGAGCGGATTTTTTGCGATCTGGCCGAGGATGTGCAGCGGCTTCGGCTTCTGTCCGCGGAACACCTCCAGCACGACGACGGCCAGCATATTGAACAGCGGCACAATGACCGCGATCAGGATCGAGACGGTGCCGAGCTGATCGGCGCCGAGCAGCGCCGTCGCCACGGGGATGCCCATGATGACGTAGTTGCTGCGGAACATGCCCTGGATCAGCACGCCGCGGCGCTCCGGCAGCTTTTCGGTCAGCAGCGTGTAGCCGAGCGCGAGGCCGAACGTCAGCAGCACGCCGCCCACGGCATAGGCCATCAGCAGCGGGTCAAACGAGCCGGACAGATCGGAGCAATATATATTATAATAAAGCAAACATGGCAGAAAAATACGGAAAGCGATCTTGTTGATGGTGGAGATCTCCTCACGGCGGAGCCAGCCGAGGCGGCGCGTGCCGTAGCCGAGCGCCATGACCAGGCACATGGGCAGCACGGCGTTTGCCGAGATCATCAGATTTTCCATATGTCGCCTCCGTTCGTCAGGAAATCACTAAAGTAACAGTTTACCCCATGCGGCGCAAAAACGCAAGTACCCCGGTTGCCGCGCTGCGCGGAACGTGGTATAATCGCAGCATCTGATTTTTTGCGCGGGAGGTGCGGCGATATGACAATTGAGCAGGCCATGGAGCTGATCCATGGCGTCGCGTGGCGCGGCTCCCGCCCGGGGCTCGCGCGCGTGCGCGAGCTGCTGCACCGCTTGGGCGACCCGCAGGACGGGCTGCAGTTCGTGCACATCGCGGGCACGAACGGCAAGGGCAGCACGGCGGCGATGCTCGCATCCATCCTGCGCGCGGCAGGCTACACGACGGGGCTGTTCACATCGCCGTATCTCGAGCGCTTCGCCGAGCGCATGCAGGTCAACGGCGTGCCCGTGCCGGACGCGGAGTTTGCCGCCGTGTGTGAGGCGCTGCAGCCGTGCATCGCCGCCATGGACGACCCGCCGACGGAGTTTGAGCTCGTGACGGCGGCGGCCATGCTGTGGTTCCGGCGGCGGGGGTGCGACGTCGTGGTGCTGGAGGTCGGCCTCGGCGGCCGGCTCGACGCGACGAACGTCATTGCCGCGCCGGCGTGCGCCGTCATCACGAACATCGGCCTCGACCACACGGAGATCCTCGGCGATACGCTCGAGCAGATCGCGCGCGAGAAGGCGGGCATCCTCAAGCCCGGCACGCGCGCCGTCAGCTATCCGCAGACGCCGGAGGTGCGCGCCGTCCTGCACGAGATCTGCGCGCAGCGGGGCATCCCGCTCACGGAGGCGGACGCAGCCGCCATCGTGTCGCTGACCGACGGCGTGGACGGGCAGACCTTCACCTACCGCGGCGCGGAATATACGCTGCCGCTGCTGGGGGCGCACCAGCTGCGCAACGCGGCCGTCGCGCTCGAGACGGTGACGGCGCTGCGCGCGCGCGGCTGGCGCATCCCGGAC
>ERZ773218.2563-NODE-2563-length-13809-cov-2.470118_pt1 | contig 13809 bp, 10 predicted proteins | sample MGYA00580527_ERZ773218 | MGnify/ENA primary metagenome ERZ773218 (study PRJEB29015, sample SAMEA2737763) | human gut metagenome | biome: human gut; feature: human-associated habitat; material: faeces | place: China | collected 2012 ...
CCCCGCCATAACGCAGTGACTTCAGATCATCGTATCCTGCGCCGTATACCAGACGTCTTGCAAGGCTTAAGGAATTGCACCATACCTTGATGTGATGTTCTTCCAGCCACCGGAATGTCTCATCAGAAAAGATCGGTTCGTCCTCTGCATGAGGCAGGATTTCTACTGCAGGTAATCCTGCGTGTTCCCGCAGCTCTAACAGCTTCGGAAACATCTCCGGGTCTCCGCACATTGGAATAAAGATACAGTCTTTATGGGCTTTGGCCCAAACCATCGGCTCCTCATCCTTTAAGTAGAACTTGAAGATCGTCTGGTCTACCATGTTCTTCTCCTTCAGAAGTGCATAGACCTTATCCCAGCAATCCCAGCACTTATCCAGCACCAGAATCGTCTTATCTTTTAAGCTGTCCAGAATCTCCTCGAAGGTCTCGATCCCTTCCACACAAATCTCACCCACATAGTTATAAACCGGCATGGCTTTCAGCTCTTCTAACGTATAATCGCTGATCCTGCCGTCATTGTGGAACAATCTCTTCATATGGTCATCATGATGACCTACAATTCTTCCGTCCTTTGTCTCTTCCAGATCCATTTCCACCATATCCGCACCTTCTCCGATGGCAGTCAGAAAGGCGAGAGACGTATTCTCCATGACACTGGATGAGAATTTACCACGGTGGGAAGCAATCAATACCTCATGATTCTCCGGATCATATAATTTTCTCATGGTTTCCTGATATGTATTCATTGTCATAATTTTCACCTATTTTTAAACAGTTTGGTAAATTTCAAAAATTTTATTTTACCGCACTGTCCATTGCTCCCTTCACGAAATATTTCTGTAAGAAGATGTAGATCAGTACCGGAGGCAGTACCACGATAAATGCCGCTGCAGCTGCTGCTCCCAGATCCTGCTTGGAATCCGTAAAGAAGGTGCTGATGGCCAATGTAATGGTCCGCATAGCCGGTTTCTGCAGGAAATAAAGCTGAAACTGATAGTCATTCCAGATACCAACGCCATTTAAGATGATAACGCTGACCGTGGTAGATTTCAGGCATGGCAGGATCACCTGGAAGAATGCCTGCATACGGCTGCAGCCATCGATCATGGCTGCCTCATCCAGTTCCTTCGGAATGCTGCGGATAAAGTTGCTGTACATATAGATCGCCATTGGCAGATGGAAGGTTGCAGATACGATCACGATACCCCACAGCTTGTTGATCCCTTTCAAAGTAACCATTTCCTTATACAAAGGTACCAGAATACTAAGCTGCGGCACCATCATAACACCCACAATAAAGGTCAAAATGATCTGATTCTTTCTGGATGCTTTTCTTGCCAGCGGATACGCTGCCATGGCTCCTGCTACCACGATAATGATCACGGAAAGCGCTGTAATCTGAAATGTATTCCACATGGCAGACATCAGATTTCCATGCTCCATGGCTGTCACATAATTTTCAAAATGCGGATGCAGTGCAGGCATCCATCGGGAGGAACGATCCGACAATGTCTTTAAGGACATGTTGATCATGATGTAAAATGGAGAAATATGGAGCGCTGCGATCAGAAGCGCCAGCAAAGTAAATATCCATGTTCTTTTCTTCTTCGTCATAAGCTAAGCCCCTCCACTTTCTTCTCCAGGAAACGGCGGACAACCGTACCAAGGATCATGATAATCACAAACAGACAAAGCCCAACTGCTGCGGAATAACCTGCGTTCTGGTTCTGGAAGTACAGGTAATTGATCAGGGTTGAGAGTGAATGGGAGGAATACCCAGGTCCACCGGAAGTCGTAGACAGGATGATTCCAAACAGCTTCAATCCGCCGATCAGGTTTAATACCACGCTGGTGGTAATTGCCGGAAGCAGCAATGGCAGCGTAATATAACGAAGCTTTTCCAGATAACCTGCCCCATCGATCTCTGCTGCCTCCTCGTAAGACTCCGGGATTCCCTGCAAGCCGGCGATCATAATGATCATGGTCTTTCCGACGAACTGCAGTGCATTGATGACTACGATGATCCATACAGCCCTCTTGCCATCTGCCATCCAGTCCACGGCTTCTTTTCCAAACAGGATCATGATATCATTGATGGCACCATGATTATACTGTACCAGAAAGTAAGAAATATAGCCCATGATCAGGGAAGCGATCATGGCCGGAAGATACACGATCACGCGGGTCAGTGTCTGTCCATGGAATCTCTTCTGAAGCAGCAGCGCATATGCCACTCCAACGATCGTCTGGATCGTCGTACTTCCGACACCATAGATAAATGTATTCTTTAACGCGGTATAAAACATCTTATCATGGAACATTTTGACATAGTTTGCCAGTCCCACATATTTGTATTTTGAAGAATATCCGTTCCAGTTTGTAAATGAGATCTGGACACCGGAAATCAGGGGATATATGACAAACACTGTCAGCAATACCAGTGCCGGCAGATAAAGAATATCTATCGGAATGGATCCCTTGCGTTTCTGCTTCATGAATATTCACGCTCCTTTTCATGATTTGATCATAATTGTGCCTCTCGTAAAGCAAAGCGCAGGTCCCGTCCCGGTTTCCCGGATGCGGGACCTGCCCATTTTGTTTCCTGGTTAGTTCTGCTCACGAAGCGTATTGTAATCGGTTTCCATCGTCTTTACGCTCTCTTCTACGGTCATCTCACCGCCCATCAGTGCAGAGCCGATGGTCCGCATGGTGCTCCACATACCACTTGGCAGATATACTCGGTCAAAGGTTGGGCTGATCTTTACGTCCGCATATTTCTTATAATCTTCTGCAACAGAACCCAGATCTGCATCAACACCCTGGATTGCAGAACGCTTACCGCTGAACTCGCAGACCTTCTTCACGTTCTCCGGCTTTGCAAGATATTTTAATACCTCCAGGCAAAGCTCTTCATTCTTGGTATCTTTCCAGATACCATAAGCCTCACGCTCACCGCCTGCAAACACATTTTCCTGAGTCTCATCCAGTGCCGGGATCGGAGCCATGCCATACTGGGCATCTGGATTTAACTCGGATGCCTGACGGATCAGATCCATGTTTGAAGTGATCAGGAACAGAACATTATTCTCAGACATACGTGGTGCGATATCAACGGTATCACAGGTCACACAGTCTTCATTCAGATAACCGGATTCTTTTAAATCAACCAGCAGCTGGGAAAGTGGTGCCCAGTTATTCCAGTCAAAGGAACCATCCAGAAGCTGGGAGCAGTAATCCTGATCATTTCTTGCTTCCAGATAAGTCTGAGCTGCAATATCAAGCAAGGATGCCGGCTGTCTGCTGTCTTTACCTGCGATAAATACGCCGGTGTAGCCTTTCTCTTTTCCTTTTTCACAGATATCTTTTAATTGATCCCAGGTCTTTGGAATATCAACGCCGAGCTCAGTCAACAGTTTCTTATTGTAAATCAGACCTCCCTGATCCATGTTGATCGGCAATACATAAACCTGTCCATTTTCATCCTCAATGTTCTCCATGAAGGATGGCTCGATCTGAGAGAACCATGGCTGATCATTCAGCGGGCGAAGATACTCACTGTAACGAACCACGCTCCATCCATGGGTTACGAAGATATCCGGCAGATCATTGGAAGCCATACGTGCCTTCATCAGCTGCTCATAATCAGAACCCTGTGTGGTGTAACTGATCTTAACACCCGGATTCTCCTTCATGAACTGCTCCAGGATCTCATTTACCGCATTATAAGTCTGCTCGTTGGCATTCGTCACGATCTCAAGCTCGCCTTCCAGTTCCTTCTTCTCCTCGGTTGTCTCTGCCGCTGCTTCTGTCTTGTCTGCTGCAGCCTCGGTTGCTGCTTCTGTCTTTGGGGCCTCGGTCGCAGGTGCTTCCTTTGATCCTGAACATCCTGTAAGCCCTGCTGCTACCATTGCCGCCGTACCGAGTGCCAGCCAGCTTTTCATGTACTTTCTCATAAACTGATTCCTCCTAGTTTTTTTATACGAAGCATTGATTTGATGGTTTCATTATATGACTATTTTTATCCTTCTTGGTGTTAATTTTTTACGATTTCATTGAACTATCATTCACTTTTTTATGTAATATTGTAAATTTTTCGTAAAAACAGTATAATAAATGTGGCATTTTTAACAAAGTCCGTTCATTCAAAGGAGAAACTTTCATGCATACACACCGTTCATTTTCATTTCAGCTTCAAAAGAGTTTCTTGATCAGTACCTTTTTTCCGTTTATTCTGGTGGCATCCTTTATCGCTGCCATCTATTCGTTCATGTACCACCGGGACATCCAGACCCTTTTGGACTCTACCGCCCACTCCATGGTCAGCAACATCCGTACTTATATGAATGAATTAAATCAGTTAACCCTTCAGCCCTACTATACACAAAAGGGGTACTACTATTTAAAAGCAAGATCCATGGGAAACCAGAATCCCAATGGCTTTGACGAATTGGACGCCCAGAGACAGCTGGATGAAAACATGACTTACCTGCGCTTAAACCGTCAGGATGTGGACGGTATCTACATCGTAACCGACCAGGACTGTATTTATTACACCGTCTCTGCGCCAGACCACAAATCCATCGTTTCTCCATTTCAATATTCTGCTGAAAGCTGGTACCAGAAAGCCATAGCGGCAGACGGAAAGGCGGTCACCATTGGTCCCCACAATCCTGATTATATCCATCCCTCAGATGCTAAGGTGGTTTCTGTGGCAAGAGCAATCCTGTCTCTATATCCAAGATTTCCCCTATGTGTCATGAAGATCGATGTGAATACTTCCATGTTCCAGCGTATTTTTCTGGATTTTGCCCTCCATGTGGATTCTACCATCCTGATCCGGAATGAAAATGGACTGATCGTGTATTCCAACACCCCTTTAGGCACGGATCAGCAGATGCTTTTGTCCACAGCTTCCGATGGCGAAACCATTTCCATGAATGGAGCTTCCTATCAGATCCACTCCTACCCGGTGGATGGATACCCATGGAATATCTGTATCGCTCTTTCCGGACGGGAGCTGGATCGGCGGATACAGACCATTTACATGACCACCCTCTTCCTCTATCTCCTGGGAATCGCTGCAGCTACCCTGTCCCACGCTACTACTTCCAGGAAAATGGTACATGCGATCGATGCCATGCGGTATGTATTTGACGGAATCCAGAAACAGGATTTTGGCAGACGGTACAGCTATATCTCCAACACAGAGTTAGATGATCTGGGTGATCAGTTGAATTATACCGTAGAGAAACTGGAACAGACCATCCGGCAGGAATATATCTTAACCATCAAGCAGAAAGAAAGTGAATTTAAGGCCCTGCAGTCACAAATCCAGCCGCATTTTCTTTTTAATACCTTAAACAACTTGATCGCCTTAAACCAGATCGGTGATCAACGGACCCTGGAGGACTCTCTCTATGGATTGTCCGGAATGCTGCGCTACATCTTAAAAGCGCCATCCATCATTCCACTGGTCCAGGAAATCCAATTCGTGAAGGATTATTGTGCCCTGCAGAAGCTGCGTTTTAATGACCGTTTGAATTGTACCTTTGACATTGCCATTTATCAGAATGACTGGAACATCCCCAAGCTGCTGCTTCAGCCAATTGTGGAAAATTCCATCCGCCACGGTATCGAGCCCTGCACCCATCCTTGTCTCATTGAAATCAAGATCAGTGAGCTGGATGAGGAAGCTTTACTGATCACCATTTCTGATAATGGCACTGGTTTTGATATCAGTCAGCTGGAGGAAGGCGGCATCGGTATCCGCAATGTAAAAGAGCGGCTTTCCTCCTACTCACCAGAAAGTACCATGGAGATCCAAAGTTCCATTGGAAATGGCACCTGCACCACGATTAAACTAAAAAAAGTAACGGAGGCTGTAAATTCATGAAAATATTAATTGCAGATGATGAATCTTTAGTACGCCAGTCTATCCGGCTGTTCTGGCTGGAACTCGGTATCCAGCTGGAAGATATCACAGAAGTATCTAACGGAATGTCTCTGATAGAAGCGTTAAAGAACCATTATTTTGATCTGGCTCTGGTGGACATCCAGATGCCATATAGGAACGGATTAGATGCGATCCGCGAAGCCCAGGACATTTCCCCGGACACGCTCTTCTATATTTTGACGGGATTTGATGATTTTTCTTATGCAAGAGAGGCGGTGCGGCTCCAGGTAAAAGACTATCTTTTAAAGCCCATCCGCCGCACAGAATTAGAAGAAATCTTAGAAGAAGTGATCTCTCATGTAGAGCAGAAAAAAGCAAGGCTGATACGGGAGCTGAAGCTGTGTATCGCTTCTTTGTTCTCCGATGGCGGCCCGGATCTGTCCAGCATAACATTTCCCATTCTCTGTCACCCGCTTCTGATCACTTCTGATCAGCCGGAAACTGTGCTTTCTGGCACCCTCTTTTCTGAAGAGGCAGACGATCATATGATCGTTATCCCCTACCGCCGGACTGACCGGTTGTTCCTGTTTTTATTTGAAACACCGGAATATCCCAATGGTTATGCGGAATTTCTGCCCGGATTCATCAAACGGTATGGAAACACCCACACCATCATTGAGGGGAAAGCATTCTCCAACAGCAGCTTATGGTCATCCGAATATGCCCGTATGACGTCTCTGGCCTCCTGTCGTTTTCTCTTTGGCAGCAGCCGGTTTTATAAAAATACGATCACAGCACCAGAACTTTCTGTCTTTTCCAAAGAAATCTGTGTCCAGTGCCAGAATGGGCTGAATGCCTACAGCAATGGAGATTATGCAGGATTTTCTCTGGCAGCAGAAGCTCTGGTAAAGGAACTGCCACGGCTTGGCACAGAATCTCCAGCAAATGCGGCTCATCTGCTTTCATTTTTGGAACATGCTTACGGCATTGATCCAGGTGCAGAGCTTTCCGGACAGTTTTCACGGCTGGCTTCTACCATGATGCGGAATACCTCCAGGGATTTCCGTTATGATGAAATTCTTAAATATCTAGAACAGCATTATCAGGAGGATTTGAGTCTGTCTTCCGTGGCAGAGCGTTTAAGCCTGTCACCTGGGTATTTTTCTACGATTTTTAAAAAGAAGGCCGGTCATAATTTCGTGCATTATCTGACAAGCCTGAGAATCCGAGAAGCAAAACGGTTATTGCTGGAAACGCAGATGACCATTAGTGAAGTAGCGCTGGCGGTAGGATATAGCTCGGCCAGTTTCTTTATCCGGTCATTTAAGAAGACAGAGGAGATATCGCCGTCGGAGTATCGAAAAGGGAAAAAATAGGCTGCCTGATCAGCAGCCATCAAATACTATTCCTTTTTTGACTTCGCGATACTGGCAATATCTCCAACGCCATTCAATACCATTGTTGGAAGATACGCATAGGTTTTGAGTGTATCCCTCGTTGAACATCCAGAGAGAACCAATACAGTAGACATACCACTTTCCATTCCTGAAATCACATCTGTATCCATACGGTCCCCAACCATTACTGCTTCTGCTGAATGACATCCAAGCATATTTAATCCTGTTCTCATCATCAGTGGATTCGGCTTTCCGCAGAAATACGCCTGTGTACCTGTTGCCATTTCTATCGGTGCAACCAATGCACGACAAGCAGGAGCAATTCCATTCTCGATCGGTCCGGAAACATCCGAGTTCGCTCCGATCAGCTTAGCTCCTTTCAGAACCAAATTTGTTGCCTTTGTTAATGTATCCAATGAATAGGATCGTCCTTCTCCCACAACAACATAATCCGGGTTTACATCGTTCATTGTGATGCCTACATCATACAGCGCATTTAAGAGGCCGGCTTCTCCTATCACAAATGCCGAACAACCTGCCGCCTGTTCCTTTAAAAAAGCAGCTGTTGCCAATGCGCTGGTGTAAAAATGTTCTTCTGGCACATCAAGCCCCATCCTTGCCAGTTTTTGGTTTAATTCCCGTGGTGTATATCCGCTATTATTTGTCAAAAACAGATATTCTTTCTTCTCATCATGCAGCCACTGAATGAATTCCGGAGCACCTGGCAATATCTGATTACCATGATAAATTACACCATCCATATCGCAGATGAAACCTTTCTTTTCATTAAAATCAATGATAGAATTTCCCATATTCATACATCACTTACCTTTCTTTTTTCTCTCGAATACAACTTGTTCTTTTACTTCTGAAATTCCTATTTCCACTACTATGTATAAGATTGTGGGGACACGCAGTACAAAACAATCCGGTATCAGAGGTATCGTATCAGCCATACGTGAAATCAAATACATGTTGATGTAAAATCGATGTAAATTTATTAACAGAGCCTTTATATTATCCAGCAATTCCATCTTGCTCTCAGCGTTAAGACCAAGGCATTTTGCGATACCTTCGGAATCCGTACTAATTATTCTCCGACTCTGGTTCAATGTTGCAAGATGCCTTTAGCGCAGGACAAGTCGCAACTACCTCTTTTGCCAACTCAATGAAATCCTTCGCAGCTGGAGATAACCCCATCATTTTATGAAAAGCTCCAACAATTTTTTGTTTATATGGCGGTTCCTCCAACGTACAAAAAATCGGTATATTTTCCGGGAAAGGCGGTGTCATGCTTCCTTCTGGTGTAAATACCAGTCCTAATCCTTCACTTGCTAAATGAAATGCAGTATCGCTATTATTGATCTCAATAATCTCTCCAGGTTTGATAGAATATTTTTCAAAAAAATAAGCCGCGCAATTATATAACCCATGTCCAGCAGATGGACAGATGAACTTTTGTCCATTTAAAAGTTCTGGTTCTATCAAAACCGGATGATATACTGAATTTTCTCTAAGATCTTTTCCATCCAAAATCGGATGATTGTTCGCTACTGCAAGTAATACAAGTTCCTCACTGATAATCTCATAATCAATCTCCATTGACATAATCGGTAACGATTGGATGCATAAATCAACTGCTCCTTCTCTCAGCATCTTTTCAAAATCTGCGTTTTTTCCCTCCACAATTTTTACTTCAATACCAGGATGAGTCTTTAAAAACTTGGGTAATATGTGTGGAAGCCAAAAATCCCCACGAGTATTTCCAATTCCTATCCTGAGTCTTCCACGTCGTTCCTGTGCAATTTCCTCCATTTCTTCTTTTAAACGATCCTGAAGATTTAAAATCTGCTGTCCCATAGCCAGAAAACGTTCTCCAGCATAAGTAAGACGTATTGGTTTTGCTTCTCGCTCCAAAAATTTTACTCCGTACTTTTTTTCTAACTTATTGATACACGCTGTTAATGCTGGTTGTGAAATATATAAACGCTTTGCCGCCTTCGTAAGATTTCCTTCTTCTGCAACAATTTGAAGATATCTTAATTTTTCTTTTTCCATATGTCACTCCTCCCTCTCTATTTTCTACTATAATCGATTTTATTATTTTCCGCAAGCAACCCTTCAGTTGTTATAATCAACCACTTATAGTCTCTATCAAGCTAGATATATTGGACATTTTCACAGGGAAAGCTTTATAATTAAATCAATCAATGACCGGTCCATTTATATAAAACTAAAGGAGGTATTTACAATCATGAATTATCAAAAGCTAGTACGAACTACACCTGAAAATGTCCATGTGCCATCTGAATATATCATAAATTTCATTGACGCTTGCGAAAAAAACGGAATTGAGCTTCATAATCTAATGATTGCCAAAGACGAAAAAGTCATTTTCGAAGGACATGCTTACCCATATTCTGCCAATATTCCTCACTATGTCCATTCCATGACCAAAGCATTTACCAACACTGCTGCTGGAATTGCCTATTCTCTTGGACTTCTTCGGTTGGAAGATTCGGTTCTTTCATTTTTCCCAGAATATGCACCGGAGAATCCAACAGAATATCAGAAAGCAATGACCGTAAAAGATCTGATTACTATGCGCTCTGGTATGGACAAAGATATCAACGGCAGTGAATTTCGTACTATAAAAACCAGTTGGATTCAACGCTATTTCCAGCAACCGGTTCCATACAAACCTGGAAGTCACTACTTTTACTGCAGCGGCAATACTTATATGACCTCAGCTATCGTTCAAAAGGTAACTGGTATGACTGCCCAAGATCTGATTCATAAATATCTGGTACCACAGCTTGGAATGAGACCTTTCACCTGGGCAAAAAGTCCAGAAGGAATCTGTTCTGGAAATAGCGGAATCAGTATTTGTGCAGAAGACATCATCAAATTTGGCCTACTCTACTTAAATCATGGAAAATACAATGGTAAACAAGTAATTTCCACAGAATGGATTGACCGCTCCCTTGGATTGATTGATCCTGTGAAACGAATGGATTCTGATCCACTCTATAATTATCACTGGTTTCAAAGTGTCAGTCCTGATATTTACGCTGCAGAAGGCTTTCTTGGACAATTCTGCGCAATTATTCCAAAACTAAATATGGCTGTTGCCATCACATCCGCTACCGATGCAAAACCTAAGGTGGAAGCAGATGAAATGCTTTACCGTCACATCGTGGAGCCGCTACTACACATGAATATGGACAATATCCATACAGGAACCAGCATTTATACTTCCCGCCTAATAAATCAGGGTAGATATATGAATCTAACCCCTTCAATGCCAAGGTTAAATACACCTCCAATTCTTGGTACAGAAACTACTATATATCAGGCAGATGAAAATGAAACCAATATTAAACGCTTTATTTTTAAATGCATGGAATCTGAAATTCTTCTTGGAATAGAAGACGATCGTGGATTAAACTGGATTTCCTGTGGACTTTTCCATTGGAAAGAAAGTCTTTCTGGTATCACAGGCAATTATTTACATCACGAAATGCAATCGGAATACGATCATATCTTTGCATGTGCATGGTGGAAAGATTCTACATGGCTTTCTATGGAATGGCGTTTTATTGAAACTGCATTCTGCGACTATGTAAACATCCATTTTACTCCAGAGGGACTGACTTTTGATCGGTCTGTGAATGTAAACTCCAAAGCCCTCTCCTGTCCGCAGGTGCATGCCAAACTTTTAAAAACTTCAAAACTTTAATATTATCAGAAATACAAGGAGGTATTGAAATGGAAGCTGCTAAAGCTAAAAAGCAATTTGTCGTACCACATTCTCTCGTAATTATTGCTGCAGTTATGATTATTGCCGCAATTTTAACTTATGTTATTCCGGCTGGCGTATTTGACCGTGTAGAAAACGCTGCTGGGCAGACCGTTGTTGATCCTGATTCATTCCATTACATTGAGAATTCTCCTGTTAACCCTCTGACTATTTTCTCTTATGTATACCAGGGCTTAAATAACTCCAGAGGTATCATTTTCAGCCTTTTGTGCGGCGGTGGTGGCTTCGGCGTCATCCTGGCAACTGGCGTATTCCAGGCTGCTGCCGGTACTCTCGCTCGAAAAGCAAAAGGAAAAGAGTGGATGGTTGTCGCATTCATTATGACTGTATTCGCTCTTCTGTGCATTCCTATCAACTTAAATAGCTTCATTCCATTTGCTCCTCTTGGTCTGGTTATCGCACAAGCCCTTGGAATGGATGCTATCGTAGGTGTATCTCTGATTATGCTTGGCGGTGCTGTTGGGTTTTCCTGTGGTGCTATGAACCTATCCAATACTGGAACTGCCCAGACAATTGCAGAACTTCCTATTTTCTCTGGAATGTGGTACCGCCTGGTCTGCATGATTCCATTTCTGCTCATTGCTATTATTTACGTTGTTCGATACGGAAATAAAATTAAAGAAGATCCAACCAAAAGCTATGTCTATGGAATTGATCTTGGAAGCAATACCAATACTGACGCTGTCCCAAACTTTACTAAAAAAGATATTCTTCCTGCCATTGCGTCAGCAGCAGGAATTGGTTGTCTGATTTATATGGCAATCACCGGAACCCTATCTAACGAGACCTCATCTACCGTATATATTTATATGGCTATAATCGTTGGACTTTGTGCAAAAATGAGTCTGAATGAGATCTGCAAGCACTTTATGAACGGTCTAAAGGGAATGGCTGGAACCAGTATGATGATTGGTTTTGCTTACGCTATCACCATCATTCTTCAGAATGGTAATATCATGGATACCATTGTACATGCTTTAGCTAGTGTATTAGGTTATTTTCCATTCGTATTACAGGCACCTGCTATGTTTATCATGCATATCTGCATTAACCTGTTGATTACCTCTGGCAGTGGACAGGCTGCAGCTTCCATGCCCATTATGGTTCCTGTTGCGGATCTTTGTGGAATTACCCGTCAGACAGCTGTACTCGCTTTCAATTTTGGCGATGGTTTCTGTAATAACATTCTTCCACACGCCGCTGCTACCATGGGATTTGTAGGTGCATTAAACATCCCATTTGGGCGATGGTTCCAGTATATGATTAAATTATTCGCACTCTGGGTAATTATTGGATGCATAATGCTTATGATCGCATCTGTTATTGGTTATATGTAAAACAAACAGGTAGAACAGACACTGATTTTTTATAAAATCAATGTCTGTTCTATCATTTTTTGATTTGATGTTTCAAATTTCTTCCTGTGATTATTTCATCAATATTGCTGTTTTTTTCTGACAGCTTCTTTCATTGGAAGACCCGTGTCATAATCAAGCTGTCTTGGCTCGTAGATCTCCTCTTCCTCTTTCTGTCTTGTACAGCCGCTGTTAGCCCAGGTTGGCTGATAATCGCTGCGCCATGGACGGACTGCCCACTGGTAGCCGCGGTACATGTCACGGGTTTCGTCCATTTCTTTCAGGATCTGATCGTGGAGATCGTTGCGTATCTGGGCATAGGCTTCGTCAGTGATGCGGTTGCGTACCTCGCATGGATCATCCTGGATGTCATAAAATTCATCGGTATCCATCAAATGAAGGGCCAGCTTGTAGCGCTCAGTGGATGCAGCACGCATCATCTGAAGCCCCCCAAAGCCATCGTGATCCACCTCGTAGCGGGTAAATTCGGTAAATACCACATCGTTGATCTTTCTGGTGGTGTCGTAGATCTGCGGAAGCATGCTCTTCCCTGCAAAGGCTTTCGGAAGCTTCTTACCAAAATAATCCATAATGGTCGGAGCCAGATCGATATGAGAGGCTGGATACTGAACCACTTTACCCTTCTCGCCGCCACGGATAATCAGTGGAATATTGGCTACTTCCCGGTAAATAGCGGCATTTTTCTGGTTCAAATGGTGGGAGCCCAGCATCGCACCATGATCAGAGGTGTAGATCACCAGCGCATCCGGCATTTTCTCATTGATGACTTTTAAGACTCTTCCGATCTCATAATCCGCAAAGGAATTGCAGCCCAAAAACATAGACAGCTTCTCCGTCGGTTTTCGCAGTTCTTCGGAGGATGCCTTCAGATCTTTTCCGGCCCAAAGCCTCTGCATCAGAGGCTTGTCGGATAAATCGTCATGGAAGCCCTCATTGTCATCAAAAGAAAAACCATCGTACATATGATTAAATGGAGGTGGACACAGAGATGGTCCATGAGGCTCGTCCAGGGAAACGGTCAGGAAAAAATCCTGGTCACTATATTGCTCCAGGAAACGGATAGCCCGGTTACAGCAGCGGTGCGCGTAGGTGAAGCCCTCTGTCATATCCGGTTCAAAGGCAGTTGCCCGTTTTCTGGATTTCATCCGTTCCTCGTCAGTCAACTCTTCCAGATAGCACCGCATATCATACCAGTACTCCTGATCCCAGCCTTCCGGACATTTTCCATAGCCGAAATAATCGCCACCATCCAGATGCCATTTGCCAATGTAGCCGCAATGGATCTGCTGGTCTGTCAGACGCTGTCCGATGGTCTTGACAC
>ERZ773218.2566-NODE-2566-length-13802-cov-5.721467_pt1 | contig 13802 bp, 9 predicted proteins | sample MGYA00580527_ERZ773218 | MGnify/ENA primary metagenome ERZ773218 (study PRJEB29015, sample SAMEA2737763) | human gut metagenome | biome: human gut; feature: human-associated habitat; material: faeces | place: China | collected 2012 ...
CATGGTGCTTTTCGTCATAGCTGTCTGCTACGACTTATGCACAACGTTTCGCACGGTTCTTAAAATAGTGCGACTCGTCAATGAAGATACGGTCAACGCCCAATTCTTCAAAGGTGACCACATCATCCTTGCGGCTTTGGTCATTCAGCTTGTCGATCTTGGCTTGCAGGCCCTTCTTGGTTTTCTCCATCTGTTTGATCGTGAAATTCTCCGCTTTTTCTCGCTTGGCCTCTGAAATTCCCATCATGATTTCGTCAATCTGCTGTTCCAGAATGGCCCGCTGGCGCTCTACGCTCATGGGGATCTTCTCGAACTGCGAATGCCCGATGATAACGGCATCGTAGTCGCCGGTGGCGATCCGTCCACAGAATTTCTTGCGGTTCTTGGTTTCAAAATCCTTGCGGGTGGCAACGAGGATATTTGCCGCCGGATAGAGCTGCAAAAACTCAGTGGCCCACTGCTCTGTCAGGTGGTTGGGCACCACAAAGAGAGATTTTTGACACAGGCCCAGCCGCTTTGACTCCATCGCCGCCGCGACCATTTCAAATGTCTTACCGGCGCCCACTACATGAGCCAGCAAAGTATTTCCACCGTAGAGAATGTGGGCGATGGCGTTGACCTGGTGCTTGCGGAGCGTGATCTCCGGGTTCATACCGCTGAAATTGATGTGGCTGCCGTCGTACTCACGGGGTCGGTTGGAATTAAACAGGATATTGTAGGTCTTGCAGATGGCCTCGCGCCGGTCGGGGTCTTTCCAGATCCACTCGGCAAAGGCATCCTTGATCAGCTCCTGCTTGCTCTGAGCGATGGCGGTTTCCTTCTTGTTGAGGACAGCGGTTTTCCTGCCATCGGCATCGTACACATAATCAAAAATACGGACATCCTTCAAATTCAAGGTGTCCTCGATGATTTCATAGGCGTTGATGCGCTTGGTGCCGTAGGTGCTGATGGCCTTCACATTGCCGCGATCCTTGCTCTTGCCCTCGATGCGCCATTCGCCGGTGATGCCGGAATAGTGGACCTTCATGCCCCATTGCACGCTGCGTGGTGTTCCCAGCGTTTCAAAGATAAACTGACGGACATATTCGGTGCCTAACCATGTAGCGCCCAGCCGCACAGAGATCTCGCTGGCAGTGAGGTCGGTGGGCTGTACCCGTGCCAATGCCTCGGCGTTGATCTGATACTGCGGGTCCTGTTCCGCCTTGCCTTGGGCAACCGCCAATTTCTGACGCACATTGCCGGAAAGATACTCGTCCGCAGGCAGGTACTTTTCATTTATGCCCTCGGCGTAGTCAGGGTTGAGAAACACCACGCCTTTCAGCTCGGCAAACAGCGTTTCTTCATCTTTGCCGGTGAGTTTGCTCATGTATTCCATATCCACGTGGGCCTTTTCACCAATGGACAGTGCCAGCGCCTCCACCGCCGTGTCCACCTTTTCTGCGGGTTTGTGGCTGCGGATGGTGCGCTTGGTGAACAGGTCTGCCTTGCGTTTCAGGTTCCGATCCTCGTCCAGAATTTCCAGTGAACACAGCAGGAAGTAGGAGCTGTCCTGGTCAAAGGCAATGGCGTTGCCGCGGGAGTTGATGAGTCCGTATTTGCGGGTGAAGGCGTCGTAGAGAGCATTCAGCTTGGCCTGCTGCTCCTTGATCTCTTTTTCGGGATAGTCCTCAGTTTGATATTCCAGCAGCGTTCGCACGCAGTCCCGCAGCTCGATCATGCCGCGGATTCTGCTCTCTGCCGTCTTGGATACCTCCACCGGATTCATGCGGCTGTTTTCCCGATAATAGATCTGACCGTCCACCAGTGTATAGGAGAAGTTGCGGACGGCAGGATCGGCCTCGATGGAATGATCCTCACCCTCCAATTCCTCCTCCCGGTCGTAGGCGGCGATTTCGCCGTGGATATTTTGAACGGCCTCCGCCAGCAGTGCTTCCAACGGTTGCTCCGGGTACGGCTCACAGGTGGGCGTGGGGCCGAACGGCCCGGACACCATCTTCATCTCGCCCAAGATCATATCCGGGTGGTCGATGAAGTAGCTGTTCATCTGGATGCCGTCCTCGTTGGTGGCAAGGTGCACCCATTCGGGTTCTATATCCACCATTCGTTCCCGTTTTTGCAGGAACAGAATGTCCGACACGACCTCCGTACCGGCGGCGCTCTTAAAGGTGTTGTTGGGCAGGCGGACGGCCCCCAGCAGCTCTGCTCGCTGCGCAATGTATTTTCGTGCGCTGGCGGTGCGCTTGTCCATGGTGTAGCTGGAGGTCACAACGGCGATGACGCCGCCCGGTCTGACCTGATCCAGTGCCTTGGCGATGAAATACTCGTGGATGGGGAAATTCAGCCGGTCATAGCGTTTGTCCGGCACATGAAACTGGCCGAACGGCACATTGCCGATGGCTACATCAAAAAAGTTATCCGGGAAAACGGTTTTCTCATAGCCCTGCACCGCGATACTGCTGCGCTGATAAAGCTGTCTGGCGATGCGTCCGGAGAGATCGTCCAGCTCCACGCCGTAGAGCTTGCTGCCGCTCATATCTTCCGGCAGCATACCGAGAAAATTACCGATGCCGCAGGCTGGCTCCAGAATGTTGCCCTGCATAAAGCCCATCTGCCCCAAGGCGGCATAGATGCCGCGGATGACCACAGGTGGCGTAAAGAACGCCGTCAGCGTGGATTCGCGGGCGGCGGCGTATTCGGCATCGGTAAGCAGTTCTTTCAGTTCAGCGTAACGAGGATTTTTTTCGTCAAAGAAGTCCGCCAGACCACCCCAGCCCACATACTGTGCCAGCATCGCTTGTTCCTCTGCGGTGGCGCTGCGGCTCTCCGCTTCTACAGCTTTCAGGGTACGGATCGCGTCCAAATTGCGCTGAAAACGCTCCAGCGGCGCGCCCTCTCCGATATGGTCATCGGTGATGCGGTAGTTGCTGCCGTTCGGGTCCAGCGGATAGGCAAGCGCGTTTGGCTTTTTCTTTTTCGGCGGGGTGAGCACCGCAGGCGGCTCGTCCGTCTGCGGCTGCGGCGGGGCCAGCGTAGCGGGGGCCGCCTGCTCCACAATTTTCCGAACAAAGGAGATCGGTTCCGTGCGGAAGATGGGAAAGCCGACCTTTTGGACAAAGGTGATGTCTTGAAAGTTGACAACGCCGTGCGCGGTATCCACGCGATCCACAAGGAAGGTCCTGCCGTCGATCTCAAAAAGTGTTTCGCCTGGAACAAGATTTTGCGCCGCAAATTCTGCGTCGGTGAGCACTGGCTGTGGGGCAGGCTCGACCGGCTGCTCTGCGGCGGTGGCTTTGGCGCGCTCCACATAGAGCCATTCCGCCTCTTCCTTTTCGCTGACTGCCTTTCTGACCTGCTCCAGATAATCCTCAGCCTGCCACTCGCTGGAGAAGGTCTCGCTGACGCCCTCGCTATCCACATAGATTTCGTCCCGAATATCGTCCCAGACGGCGTAGCCGTCGTCAGTTTCGATCACGCTGAACCGCTCATAGGCGGGCGGCTGCTCTGCGGCAAGCCGTGCTGCATCCTCTGTGACCTGCTCCACAAAGCTGCGTTCCTGCTGAGGAGCATCATGCCGGTGATTGAACAGACTGAACTCACCGTTTACATAGGCATAAAGTTGAAAATGAGTTTCATGGACAAATTCATAGTGGCGGTCATCTTTTTGCATTTCACCCAACCGGGCATTCAATGCGTCCATGAGCCACATTGCAGTGGACTTATCCTGCAATTCTTCTTCAATCAGCGGTACCGCCTGATAATAATCCATGTCCATGTAATAGGGACGCGGCACATTGTCCGGTGCATTGTACAGACTGGAGTAAATGGCCCGCGCCACCTGTCTCCGCTCATACTCCGGGATCTTTGCGATGGCGTCCTCGCCGGGGAATCGTTTCTGCGCGATCAGGCGCTCATACTCCTTGACCACATTAGGGATGGTCAGATGGACGGTATCATATTTCTTAAAATTATAGTCCCGTTCGTAGTCCAGCCCTTTTGATGTTTTCGTGTGCTGGTATCCGGCACGGCTGCCGCCGCTATACTCGCCAAAGCTGCCCTTGATGAATTTCTGGCGTTCCTCTGTCGAGTGGGGATAGCAGAAATGGGAATAGATCGTCAGCCGGCTTTCGACGCCCTCCCGCAAAAAGTAATGGTCGATCTCATCCTGTGTGATGAACATTTTACATTGGCGCAGAAAGCTTGGCTGGGCGGTGAAGCTGCGTTCCGGGTAGGAGAGGCCGTCCAGCACAACACCGATGCGGTGGGTGTTGTAAGTGGATAGTCGCCAGCGCATAATGTCGCGGTCTTGGGCATAAGCGTCCAGAAAAGCATGATATTCCTGCGCCAGCGTTTGCAGACCACCCTCAGTTTTTGCGAACGCCACCATATCCTTATCCAGCTCTGGGTAGCCCTTGTGCTGGTCGTGGATGGCCAATGTCTGTGGGAAAAGGCCCTGCGCGCGGCCTTCTTCATTCAGGTCACGGGCCGTCATCAAAAGCGCGTCCATCGCTTCGTGCAGCACCTTGTCCGGGGCCTGCGCCAGCTCGGACGCGGAGAGATAAGTCCCCGCCTCCAGCAGTTCCAAAATCCGTGCCGACGCCTGTTCCCATGTAACCACGGTTTTACTGTACCCGGTGTGGACGCTGTCCCCTTGGGCGAGGTGGATGCCGTCCTCCAGAAACCAAACGGCGTACTTGCGGCCTTCGTACTCGATGCCGCGCCCATTCTCCGTGCCAAACTCCCGACGCAGAAATGCTATATTTTCCTGTTCAGAATGCTCCCGCATATAGAACACCGCAATGCGTTCGGCGCTGCCGGGTTCGTTTCCGGCTGTGTAAAGCGCCTGGTCGATGACCTCCTGCGGCACCGTGCGCGCCGGGGTCAGAATGCCGGTGGCTGTGTCTGCCGGAGCCTCGTACACCGGGGCGTCGCCGCCCATGTCGAATAGGACAAGCTGCTCTGCGACGATTGGGGCATTTTGCAGCCCCAGCTTGATTTTGTACTCGCCGCGCTCGATCAGGCCTTCGGTCATTTCGGTGATGACCGGCCACGAAAAAACGGACTCCGAGGTGCGGGAGAGGTAGCTGCCCTCCCACATCAAAAGTCCGTCCTTCTCGGCGTGGTAGCCTGTCCGAACGCCGTCGGTCACGACTTCCACCCAAATATCGTTGTAGCTGTTTTTGAGAAATTCCGTCCGTTCCGCAAGGCCCTTGTGCGCCTGAAAGTATTCAAAAATCTCCTGTCGCTTGTGCTTGCGCCCACCATCGTCCAGCAGATTTGCTTCAATGAGGTGCGTATCCAGAAACGGTGGCAGTTCTGTATCTTTCGGCGCAGTATCATGCTCCTGCATGAACGCTGTGGCCTGCTCCTGCGCCTTTTCGTCCGGGTAATCGCCATAGACCCGGAGGCACTGGCGGGTTTCGGCGTCGTAGACCGCAGCACCATCGTAGGCAAAGCCATCTGCCTCCATTGTTCCGGCCACATAACCCTGCGCCGCCGCTTCCGCTTCCTCCAGCGTCTGATAGTCCAGTTTATCGTCAAAGCCGTTTTCAGTATGGTGATAGGCAGCGACCTGATAAGGTGCGGCCATCTGTGCGGCATAGCGGTCAATTGCTTCTGCGGTCAACCACTCCGGTTTTTCCGGAAGGGCGTCATACAGCTCTCGCATTTTCTTGATCTGTGCGTAAACGCTGCCCGCCCAAAGGTGCTTTTCGCTGCGCCCGCCCGCGCCAAGGAAATAATCGCAGTCAGCGCGCAGGCGGTCCAGCAGCGCGTAGTCCCCGCTGCGATCCGCCGAGTCCCCGCCAGCCAGCTTGGGATAGGTCTCGCCCAAAAGTTCCTGATGCAGCCTGGTATGGAATGCGGGCATATCGTAATAGAGCTTGGCAAGCCGCAGATCGCCGCTTTCGCTGACGATGCGCCGGATCGCCTCCGCCCCCTCCAAGAATGCGTTCTCCTGGTCTGAATTGCGGCAGGCGTTTCCAAACGTCGCATCTTTCATCAGGGCGTCGCCCACGGTTTGTTTGTACTGTGCAAACAGCTCCTTTACCGTGGGTTGAGGGGAATCGGCAGAGGAAAAGGCAGGAAGCTTATCACTTCCTGCCTTTGCGGTTTCTTTTTGATTTAGCTGTAGATCAGGTCGTTCAGCACCAGCTCCTCCGCGCTGTGCTTGAGGTTGTTCATCAGGCCCGTCCAGTGCAGCGGATCGGTCGCCTTCAATTCCTCCGTCACGCCCTCGGTCTGTGCCATCTGCGCCACGGTCTGTTCCACCATTTTCCGCGCGGTCTGCTCGATCTCCGAGAGATGCTCCGTCAGCTTGCCGCTGGTCTTGAGGTTGGTGTAAAGCACCCTGCGGCGCTTCTTCAGGTACTCTCTCCGTAGCTCCGCGTACTTGCCCAGATGCACCTCCGGTACGCTGGGCATCATCAAATTCGGCACCTGATAGCCGTTCTGCATCCTGTAAGTGACCTCCATACTGTTTGCTCCTTTCTCGGCCTGTTTCGTGTTGTTCTGTGCGGTCATCATAACCGATTCTCGCGCGGTTTGCAAAAAACTGATCCCGCTGTGCCTGCATGACTGTGCGGCTGATCTCCCGCAGGCCCATCTCTGCGATGTCGCTGGTGGCGATGCCCAGGGCGTTGATGGTGGGCGGCGTGTTGAATTCGTAGACATGGGCGAACTCATCGGGCGAAAAATAGTCGTCTGCCCGCAGGCCGAGGCGGGTCAGCAGCATATAGGCCACGCTGACCTCCAGCGCGTCCCGATAGAACACCTCTAAACTGAGGTCGTCCAACTCTTCCAGCAGGCTGCCCTCGCGACACTCCCGCAGGTCTTGCAGGTAGTCCGTGAAGTTGTCCGCTACGGCGTTGTGGCAGGGGGAGCGCACCGCGTCCGCAAGATTTTCTTTTTCGGCCAGGTTGCCGAAGGTGGCTTCTAAGGTTTCGATGACCTCCGGCTCAAAGGCCGGGTGCATCGTCCAGATGGGTAGCGGACGGGCAAAACGGGACGCATGGGTGTCGGAAACATCAAAATAGAGCTTCAAGCAGTTTTGCCCGTCATCGCCAAATACGGCGATGCTCTTGGCCCCACGATTGACCCAGCGGCCAAACTGACGGTTCCAGCGCTCCATCTCAAGGACCGCCGTGGCGTCCGGGCGCTGGGCGTAGATCAAAAGCTGCTCATCAAAGGGGCATTTGTAATTGTAGCAGGCGGCGCGGAGAAAGCCCGTCCAGCTTTGATAGCTGCCGGTAACGCTCTGCACAGTCTGGTCATACAGCTCTGTGATAAGCTGAAATTTGGTTGGCAAGGCTCGCACCTCCTATCTCTCCGGCTCCGCCCGCTTTTTTACTGCAAGCCGGTCATTCTTTTGCTGTTCTTTTTGGGCCTTTTCAAATGGCTTCCGCTGATAGCAATAAATATAAAACTGGTAATCACCTTTAACTGGCGTACAGCGGAGCATATACACATACCGCTTTGTTTTCACCATGAATCCGCAAGAGGGAAGCAACGCACCCTTGATGGCGCAGATCTGCTCATACCGGTTGCAGTAGCGTTTCATGCTGTCGAAGTCCCGCAGCGGGGAGTCGGGCTGCTCCCGCAGCCAGTTTACGGTGCGGTCAATATCGGCCTTAAACTCCGGCGTATTCAGTGCATCTTGCTGGTGGGGCCACCATGTTGTGTAAAACTGCTTGCCGCTGCCAAAATCACCACGCAGGTGTCCCACACAGCCCGCAGACTTGTCCTGTTCCTCACTGCGGGAGAAATAGAGAGCGTGCAGTGCAGGCTCATTGACACTGTAAAAGTCAATGACATCCTTATCGCTGGCGGGATATTTCTCCTGAAATTCCGCAAGGGTGCGGCATCCGCCGTCCTGAAAGGAAAGGTTGCCGCTCTCCAGCGGAATCCACCCATCAATGGGAAGCTGGAACGGATCGCGGGTGAGGACGGTGCCATAGAAGTTGACCATGAGGTTTCGGGCCAACTCCCTCGGTTCTCCCCAATCCTCATCCCCGTGGCGCAGCTCGTAGCGATATACACCCTCCGGCACGGTGGCTCGGTCAATGCGGCATTCCGTAAACAATGCCGGTCGGTCAAAAATCGTGACCTCCTGATAGGTCACTTTCTGTGCGTCATAGCTCATCTGGCTTCACCTCGTTCTCTGTGTTTCTTCTGCACTCTCTGTTGTGCTAAAAACTCCGGGACCTCCTTGAAGCCGATGGCATCTGCGTAGTAGGCAGTTTTCTTTCCGGCCTGTGTCAGTACTACCACATCGCTTACGGACATGGAGTGCATCTGACGGGCAAAGGGTCGGCGGTCGCCGTTGTGCTTTGCCCAAAGATGCTCCAGCGTATTATCTTTCGCAAACATACCGGCATAGGTGCGCCGATAATCAGCATTCTGGAGTTTCCCTTTTGCCTCCGCGTAGGGCCGGAAACAGTAGCCCACATCGGCGATTATGGGGATTTGGTAGATTTCATAGGTGCCGATCTCATCGCTGATTTTCGGCGTGCTGGGAACATAGAGATTGCCGTTGCGCTCCTGTATTTCTGCAAATTCACAGATATGGCAGACGGAGCTGCCAATGCGGGTATGACAATCGTCGATGTAGGTGCAGGGCAGGATCAACTGCTCACCGTCAAAACGGGTGATGACGATGCTTTCCCCGTCTTGGATGGTAAAGAGTGTATGGTACTCGCTGTCGATGAAGCGGATCACGCGCTTGTCCTTGTCAGGGTTTGGAAAGGCGATAACGCCCATGATGTTTACCGGCTCACGGTCACTCATCGTGCTGTACCTCGCTCTTTTGTAGATTTGTGCGCCTGCGGTTCCGGCATAGGAACGACTGTCAGGCGCTCCCCCAGCTTAATAAAGGCTTCCGGATGATGAAATAGCTTCTCGTATTTCTTCATCAGTGCAGGCGTTAAGGATGTAAATTCAGATTTCCCAAGGCCGACAACCAGAAAAGGCCCCGCCACAATATCATAAATATCGTTATCCTCATCCCGGAGCGCGCGGTTCAACGGCAAACCGTTCAGCTTTCCTTCTTCGTTTACAATCAGAGCCACAGGATCTTCATACGGGTATACGGCTTCGATATAGCCGCCAACCGCTCGCTGCAATGCCTCAAGATCATTTTCAATTTCAATGTGTTTGGGTTTCTCCCCTGGCTTAACGTACAAAACTGTCATCTTTTCTTTTGTGATGTTTATCGGTTCACGGTCACTCATCGTGCTTCACCCCGATCCTTAAGTTTCTTTTTTTGCCGTTGCTGTTCCTTTTCCAGTTTCTCCAGTGTTTTCGCCGGTTTGCCATCAAAGGAGATCAGAATATTTTGCTTCGGTGTGCCTTGCAGTAAGATGGGTTTTAAGCTGACCCGTACACCATCGGACCTTAACACCAGGCCAGCCGTTTCCGTAAAGCGACACGCCCAGCCTTTGCCGATTTTCGATGGAAGATGGCTTTTGCTTTTCTTCCTCGAACATCAGGTATTCAAACCCTTTTGGGTGCCGCAGCGTAGTAATGTGGATACCACGCTCCCGGTAAAGGTAGTCATCCACTTTGCGGATATGGTCATACATTTCCGGAAATTCCATGCCCGTGTCTGCCCAAAGGACCGTGTTTATGGGCAAACCTCGTTCTATCATCAGCAAGAGCATAGCCGTGCTGTCCTTGCCGCCTGAGAGGGACACTGCATGAAAAATCTGCTTGTTGAATGAAAACACCTCCAATTTGCTCATGAAAAAAGCCGCCTGTTTCGGCGGCTGCAATGCAAAACGGCACGGTTTCCCGTGCCGTTTTATCAAAGTATTCGATTATCGTTCATCCCGGTCCTGCCGCGCAGAGTGTTTGTGAACCGGCTCTGCTTTTCCCTGTTCCAGTTTCATTAATGAAAAATCGAGGATGCGTTCTTTTCGTTTCTCCAGCATCGTCATATAAAAGCGTTTTTGCAGATCCGTAATGAACGGCATATCCTCAATGATCCTGTGGATTTTGACCATATCTATGCGGGGAACAATGCGCTTGAGCGCACGGTTGCAGTCCTCATTCTGCAACGAGGAAGTAAAATCAAAATACTTGATCTTCTTGCCATTCAACATGATGGCTGAGGTAGGGATCTCAAAAATACGGTAATTCAAATCGCTTTCATTTGACAGCACCTTACTCATGATCTCGTCATCCGCCTGCGGGTATAGGCAGCTTCCGCAGTCATAGACCGGTGCCAGCGTCATCTGATCCGTCCGCGCATCGTAGAGGAAACCCCAGTTGCCGTTATGCCGGTCCCAGTTACCGATCAGCGCATCTACAATGAACATATCCCAGAATCTCTCCGTTACCGCCATGCGGTCAACTGCATTTTGCTCCTCAAAGGTGTGAAGAATATCGGACAATTCCGTACCGTAGCCGCTGCGCTCAGAGTCAATGATTTGGTTTTTCAGGGAGGCGAAATCCTGTAGGGTGACACCCGGTTCTGTAAAGTCTCCGCAGGCCACCACGATTTTTTCTTTTCCCTTTACGGTAAAGGTGCCAAGCATGGTTTTCTGCACAGGAATACCAATGCTCTCATAGATTTGACAGCCGAGGTATTCGGAAAAGCAACTGTTGCTGTAACTCATGTCCTTGTTTTTGGTGGGCGGAGGAGGAAATTTCAGCATATATTGCTGCCCCTCGTAAATCACAGAGATCTTGCTGCCGTTCGCTCCGGCATACATTTTGTTTCGCTTCGGAAGGTTTGTAAAATCAACGATCTGCATTTATTCACTCCCGTTCCATTCTCAAATATTTTTCACGGAGATACCACGCCTGCTCTGGGCTGATGATCTGGTTGACCTCCGCGCTGTTGATGTCGCTTTGCAGATTGCAGTAATCGCAGTCCCAAAGCGTATAGTCCTCGCCATTGTCCACCTTCTGCCACGCTTTCACCATGGCTTGGATGGACTCCTGCAAAAATTCCGGCAGTCCGCACTCCAGATAGCTGCGGTCTTTGGGAAGGCCCTTTTCGTCATAGGGGGAGGACAGTTTCATCATGTCCTCCATCGTGCAGCCCAGCGCCTGCGCCAGCTTTTGCACCGTCTTTGCATTGCACCGCTCCATGTCGCTTCTTCCGGCGCATATATCCATGATCGTCGTCTTGGGAACGCCGCTGAGCTTGGATAGCTGATATTTTGAAAGGTTCCGCTCATTGAGCAAAGTCTGCAAGTCCATTTTCCGCACCTCCTGTTCTGAAGGGTTCTTGCGATACTTTCATTATATCGGCGTGCCGACTTACCGTCAATAGTAATGAGGCGACTTCTTTCTCACACCTTTGCCGGATCGTCACCGCTCTGTTTTATGCTCCCCAGATTTTCTCTCATGCGGTACACACCTCTGCCGCTCCATCTGCTTTTTGTATTCATTCCCGGCTCGTTCACAGAAATTCTCGATGCAGGAAGAACGGTCAGAGCGGTAATGTCCCCAAAAGAAATTGGGTGAGCCGTCCCCGTCGTTTTTGCAGTTGCGCTGCCATGTGACGAAGGGAGCAAGGGCTTTTTCACATTCGCCCATGACAAACTCGGCACTGCCGACGCGGACGCGGGCGGTGATGTGGTACTCCTGATTGACCATTTTCCCCACTACATAGCTGCCGTGTTCTAACTGGATGGTGCAGCTCCCGTTTTGTGCAAAGGTCGCTGTCACCGGCATGACCGGCACTCCACGCACCAGATCCGGCAGCATGATGAACTGCGACCTTTGGCCCATCAGCTCTTGCGGCAGTTTGTCCATAGGCAGGTAAAAGTGCTGCTTACCCATGATCTCATAGCACAATAAGAAACTGCTGACGGGATAGTACACGCTCATGATTGGGTCTTTGATATGGCCTTGGACGATGTTGGAATTCACATATCTTGCGTTGTCCAGATACCATTGCGGGTTCGCGCCTGGTGTATTCCAGCCGAACATGGAGCCTGCCAGCATTGCCGCTTCCTGAATGTCCGTGATGCCGCGCCGCGCATTATGGCTGCTGGCAATCTCGCGATTTTCCTCCCGGCTGCCGGTGTCCCACTCAGAGGGATAATAGCCGTGCTCACCGCACCGGATGATAATAAGCTGCCCGCTGGACGGCAGAATGGAAAAACAGGTTTCCGGCAGCTCGTTCCTGCGCATCGGTTCATTCCTCATCGCGCCTGCTCCTGCTGCCGCTTGCGGTGCCAGCCCTCCAGCAGCTTGATGATGACATCTTCCATCTGCTTTGGGGTGTAGCTGGCGGGGAAGTATTTTTGCAGACGGTCGTTGCGGATCGTGACCTTGCGCTCCAGCGGCTTTTCCTCCCGCATGATGAGGTCGATGATGTTGTTTTCCAACTTGCCCTCGCCGCTGAGCTGCTTGAGCCGCTGGGCCTGTCCAAGCGACGGGGATACTTCGTCACGCTCCATGGCAAGCAGGAGGTAGGTCTGTTCTTTTTCGGACAGGTGGGAGAGGAAATCCGCTGCGGGAACGAACTTGAGCGTTCCCGCATCCACCGCGTCCAATAGCGGAGGGATCAGCTTATTCAGACGCACATATCGCTGTACTTGCTTGCGGCTTTCGTCTACCTGATCCGCTAAAAGGTCTATTGAACTATGTCCCTTTAACTTCTGGCCAAGTTGGCCAGAAGTTAAATCTGTCCGCTGACCCTGCCGTTTCATGGCGTCCAGCTTCAGCTTGTAGGCTTTGGCTTTCTCGCTGGGCAGTAAGTCCTCGCGGTTGATGTTGTAATCCACCACGAGGATGTCCGCTTCCTCGTCACTGTAATTGCGGACGAGGATGGGGCGGGTGTCCAATCCCACGGCCTTCGCGCAGTAATCGCGCCGGTGGCCGGAGATGATCTCATAGCCACCACTCTCGCGGGGGCGGACGATCAGCGGCTCGGCAATGCCGATGTGCTCAATACTGTCCATAAGCCGCACCAGATCAGGCGTGGGGCGGTCGATGGTGTACGGTTGGCGGGAATATGGGAAAACCTCTGCTGCGGGAACGATCTGAATCCGTTCCTGCCGGTCGGCTTCACGCTCCGCGTCCGTTTTGAACAGGTCATCGTACCGGGTCAGTTCGATGCCGCTTAATTTGCTTGCCAAGGCTCAACACCTCCCTCGTCAGATTTTCATACGCCAGCGCCGCCTTGCCGCTGCGGTCGTGGTCGTAAATGCTTTTGTTTTCCACACTGATCTCTGCCGCCTTGATGGAACGGGGGATCTCACTTGCGAACACATGACCGCCGTAGGTTTTGCGGACAAGCGCATTGATCTCCCGCGCCAGTGTGGTGCGGCTGTCCACCATGGTCAGTACAATGCCGTCTACCTCCAGCTTCGGGTTGAGCTGCCGTTTCACGCGGGTGATGGTTCGCAAAAGCTGTTCCAGCCCCTTTGCGGGGAGATATTGCGCCTGCACAGGGATAATCACGCTGTCCGCAGCGGTCAGGGCGTTGATGGTCAGCATACCGAGGGACGGCATACAGTCGATGAGCGCGTAATCGTAGCGGTCTGCCACGGTGGACAGATATTGCCGCAGCACCGTTTCACGGCTCATGGTGTTGACCAGCGTGACCTCCAGTGCCGACAGCTCGATATTGGCGGGGACAAGATGGACGCCGGACGGGTGGTGCAGGATGCCCTCGCCGGGGGCGATGGGCTGCTCTGCGATGATCTTCTCCATCAGGGTGGAGAGCGTTGGGGATAATTCGTCAGGCTGTGACCAGCCTAACATCTGCGTGAGATTGCCTTGTGCATCGGCGTCGATCAGCAGGACTTTTTTACCTTGCCGAGAAAGACCAATGCCGAGGCTGGCGGCTG
>ERZ773218.2573-NODE-2573-length-13770-cov-2.249143_pt1 | contig 13770 bp, 13 predicted proteins | sample MGYA00580527_ERZ773218 | MGnify/ENA primary metagenome ERZ773218 (study PRJEB29015, sample SAMEA2737763) | human gut metagenome | biome: human gut; feature: human-associated habitat; material: faeces | place: China | collected 2012 ...
CCTGAACAGCTCCGACCATGTTTTTATCTGCAAACATGGCAGAAACCATCTGGAACATCCATTTGCCAACTACACCACCCACTGCTGCTCCGATCGCCAGTGGAGTTCCGATCTTCATATCGATCAGACTTTCACCGCTTCTCTTTGCCTTATAAACAGAATAGCAGCTCATGGTCAGCACCGTACAGCCTGACAGGAAGCTGATGGTCGCCACATCCAGGACACCAACCGCATCCAACGCCGGTTTGATGATGACACCACCGCCGATTCCACAGATAGCACCTGCAATGGAAGCGCCAAAGCTGACGATCAGAAAGATCAAATACACCATAAGATTCATAATTATTTACCCAACCCCTTCTTTTTCATATTGTAAAAATGATCTCCCTGTTTATTATTACACAACCATCCACAAAAGTCCATGGAGTTTCACGGAAAAACAATGGAACTTTTACTCAAACGTTTGTGTATGCGTTACGCATTTTAGAATAAATGTTCGATATTCAATTCCCGGATCACCTGCACGATCTCCTTCGTCCTGCTGCACCCAAATTTTCCCAGCAGACTCTTGATCTGTGTCTTGATGGTACTGTTCTCCACGCACCGGATCCCGGCGATCTCATGAACCTTCCGTCCTTCAAGCAAAAGCCGGATGATCTCCCGCTCCGAAGCCGTCAGCCTGGAAATGTTGTTGATGAAGAACAACAGGCTCTGCTCGCTTTTCTGAAGTCTTGCATACTCCTGCATCACCGTCTGCTGGATCTGTCCCTGCATGACCGGATGCCCCTCCAGGGCACAGCGGATATGATAAAGAATCTCTTCATCGGAGCATCCCTTTACAATATAATCCAATGCTCCGGCGCCCATGGCAGTGATGATGATCTCCCGCAGTTCATGGGCTGTCAGAAAAATAATCTTTGCCTGAGGATTTTTGTCACGGATCATTTCGGTAGCGGTGATTCCCGCATTCATGGTCTCCATCTCAATATCCATCAGGATCAGGTCATAATCCATACTTTCCGCTAAAGCCACGATCTCCTTGCCGGTCGAGGCTTCTCCAACAACCTCCATATCCGGCTGTTCTCTGATCACCTCCGCCAGATCTTCCCGTAAAATCGGGAAATCGTCTGCAATCATGATCTTGTAAGTTCCTGCCATTGTACCACACCCTCTTTTCTTTTATGTACGATCCAAATCCATTCTTTGTCTGATCGATAAGAAAAATTCAACGTACAGTTATTGGTATTTTGGCAATAAAATGTAAAAACAGCTTCCTTCCCCCTCGGTACTGTCTACACGCATAAACCCCAGATGGCTTTTTACAATCTCACGGACATAATAAAGCCCCATTCCCCAGTTGGAATTGGAATTTTTACTGGAATAACATGGTTCAAATATTTTTTTGATCTGATGCTTTGCCATACCACATCCATTATCTCGCACTTCTATCACCGTGTAAAGTCTTTCATTACGGATTTTTAAAGAGACTTCGCCTTTTTCTCCCTTGTCTGCGGACAAAACCGCTTCCTGGGCATTTACAAGCAGGTTATAAAGAGCTTCACCTAACTGGACTTTATCAGCCAGGATCCGCTCTACCCCGGCATTCTCCACCTGGATCGTAACCTCCGGATATTTTCCGTGAAACCGTTCCAGTGTATCCTCCACCAGATCAGAAATCTCTACCGGTACCATAAAAATGGATTTGGTCTTTACACACCGATAGAGTTCTTCCATCCGTAATAACATGGCATCATTGACAGTCCGCAGCGTGTCGATGTATTCTTTTAATTTTCCGGTATCCAGCTCTGGTTGTTCATAAAGCTGGTCAATCCGTTTGTAGATCACCCGGCTGGAAAGCAGCTGGTTTTTCATGCTGTGAACGAAAGTGGAAGCCCCGATCTTTGCCGTATCGAATTTGCGTTCCATCACCACATCTTCCATATTTTCCCGGTAGGTTCCTCTGGTAAAGGTTAGAAGACTGTAAAAGCCAAGAACTGAGCAGATCACATTGACCACAACCAGAAGCATGTAGCTGTGAATGGATGGCGAGATCTGCAGATAGCCAATTCCCTTGTTCCAGGCTGTTGTATAACTGTAAAAGCGGTATACCTGTCCTGGATCCTGATTGTAATACAAAATATAGATCCCGGTCAATGCAATCAGAAACAGAGTTACCTGTACAAACTGCCTGCGGACAAACTTTAATGTAATAGAAAATAATTCATATAAAAGCAGTCCGATGGCGAATAACAGGTAAAGATCGATCCAGAACCTGCTGAGTGTCGCAAAAGTTTTCTGGAGTGCTTCATTCCCGGCTACCAGGATCCGGTAAATTGGCGGAAAATATAAAATCAGCATGGCAGCCGGCACCAAAGCCGCAAAAAGCTGAAGCCTTCCATTCCTGCGGATAGCAGGAACCATGGAAAGCTTCAGCGCCATTTCCACTAAAAACAGTGGAAACAGAAAACGGCCAATGGCGATCAGATAACCAAGCTGGTTGAGGGTGATCAGAAAATATTGGAGTCTGGTCTGGACTGTCTTGGAAAAATACAGAAAATGTACTACTTCCAGAGAAATCCCGCCCTTTTTCGCAATAAAGATCATCACACCACAGATTTCAAGCATCAGACTGACACAAAGTCCCATCAGATAGAGGGACTCTCTGCTTTTCTTTAATAAAAGAAGCATCGCAGACATCAGAACCAGGCATATCGTTAAAATGATCAGCATATGTTTTTATTTTCTCCGTCGCAACTGTTCAGTCTCTATTATCATTCCGGAAGATTGGCAACAAATTCCGTAAATTTCAGGTTAATGTCCGGATGTCCCTGTAAGAGAGTTACCGGGAAATGGGCAGATCTTTCACCATAAGCCGCATGGCGGACAACACTTCTGTGCCAGTCGCGGAAACAGCCTAAACGGATCTTTCTTGCATGGTAAATCTCATTGATACCAATGGTAACGCAGTAATGCGGCATATCATCCAACGCACCGTTTAAGTCACCGATGGAGTTTGCCACTCTGGTCTCACGGGAAATCTCCAATACACGGGTGTGCTGTGCTAAAAACTCATCCGGAGTCATCTCGTCAGAAGCCTCATTGAATGCCACATGACCGTTGATACCGATACCGCCAAAGCAGATATCCACACCGCCTAATTTCTCAATGACATCCTGGATGTGTCCCGGATCTTTCGGGTCTGGGAATACCCGCTGCTCCTCTGGCATTAAAAGCTCTGGTTTTACCTTGGTATAAACGGTACGATCCATAAAACCACGGAAACTTAACTTATGCTCTTTCGGAATCCAGGTCTTTTCATCCGTCAGATACTCGTCCATGTTGATGAACCAGACATTTTTCAAACTGATGTTCTGCTCATTGACCATGTCCACAAAATATGGATACTGGCCAACCGGACCAACCGGACAGATAAAAACGGTGGTCTCACCGAGTGCATTCTTCCGTTTGATCTCTTCCACCATCTCATCTGCCATGGATTTGAATACCTGCTGATTATCGTCCATGACGATCAGCTGGATCTTTGGATCTCTCAGAAGTTCTTCTTTGTTGTAATAATAATAATCGTGTCTCATGTTTTCCCTTCTCCTTTATTGTGATATGAAATATTCAATAACCCCCTTGTACCAAAATACCTTTGTCTTTGATACATCATCATCAGTATACCATAAATGAGCAGAAAACGCGCCTGATATGACGCGTTTTCTGGTTTTTTCAATATGAATCTGCGGAATTAATACTCGCCTGCTTCTTTCATAACATCTAACAGAACATAATCAGCTACTGGAGGATCCACCTCAACGGCACCAGATTTGATAAAGTTCTGTTTCTGCAGCTCATAGTAGCCTTCAACAGTTCCGTCTGCTGCGCCTTTTGCAACTTCTTTACCGGTCATCCACTGAGCGTCACCACGCTGCTCGTAAACGCTGTCTTTGTCCTGAGCAACCTGTGCAGCTACTAATGCAGCAGTCTCTTCCTGATGATCATTTGCAGCGTAATCCATCGCTTTAAATAATGCTCTTGTGAAGCGAACTAATACGTCACGGTTTTCTTCTGCGTATTTTGGCATGCAGATCCAGCTTGCCAAGGATACGGTCTGATCGGAGAAGGTCATATTGTCAGTCAGCTTGGTTGCCTCCGGCATCTCCTCTAAGATCTTTAAGCTGTTTGGAGACCAGGTAGCTGCTGCGTCAACACCGCCAGATAACATTGCCGTTACGATTGCAGATGCATCCATATCCATAGCGGTAATATCATCCATGGTCATACCGGCCTTTGTTAAGGAGTTTAGTAAAATATCTTCACTGGAGCTTCCGGAAGAATATGCAACGGTTTTTCCTTTTAAGTCCTCTACCGTTTTAATGCCAGGACCACCGATCAGTGCATCACCATTAGAGATATGGGATAATGCGAAGATGGTTGCCTGTCCGTTGATACAAAGCTTGTGAGCGCCCTGTCCGATATATCCAAGGTCGATACTTCCGGACTCCATAGCGGCAATGATCGTAGGTCCATCCTGGAACTCTACTAAATTCGCAGTAATTCCCTCTTCCTCTAAGTAGCCCTGATCAATGGCATTTTCAATGGACCAGAGGCTTCCATAGTTTGGCATGTAAGCAATATTTAAGGTAACAGGGGTTACTTCTTCTTTTGTTTCTTCCGCAGTTGTGGTCTCTTCTGCCTTTGTTTCCGCTGCAGTAGTTGCTGCCGCTGTAGTAGGTGCTGCAGTGGTCTCTGCTGGTTTGGAGCTTCCGCATCCGGCTAACAGACCGGCGGTCATGGATGCTGCCATCAGTAAGCTGAGAGTTCTTTTCTTCATAATAGTTTCCTCCTTTTATTTACGTACCTCTAAGTACTCCTGATATACCTGACTCCAGATGTGGTTCTTTAATTCCAGGAATTCTGGTGTCATCTTGGTCTCCTGAGTTCTTGGGTATGGAATATTAATGTCAACAATTTCTTTAATACGTCCAGGTCTTGCGCTCATGATGATCACCTTCTGTGCCAGAATGATGGCTTCATCTACATCATGAGTGATAAAGAAACAGGTCTTGCGCTCCTTCTCCCAGGTCTCCAGAAGCTCGGTCTGAAGCTGGGTTCTGGTCTGTGCGTCCAATGCGCCAAATGGCTCATCCATCAGTAAAATGGAAGGATTCACGGCATAGGCTCTTGCAATGGCTACACGCTGTTTCATACCACCGGACAATTCCTTTGGATAATGATCAACGAAATCCTCCAGCTGAACCATCTTGATGTATTTCATGGCAATATCTTCCGCTTCTTTGCCTTTAATTCCTTTTAAATTCAGGCCGAACATAACGTTCTTTTTCACGGTCATCCATGGGAACAATGCGTACTGCTGGAATACCACACCTCGTTCCGTTCCGGTTCCGGTCACTTCTTTTCCATCACAGTATACTTTGCCGGATGTAGGCTCCAGAAGACCGGCAATAATATTTAACAATGTGGATTTACCACATCCAGAAGGACCAACCACGCAGATAAATTCATTTTCCATAATATCAAGACTGACACCGTTTAATGCGATCATCTCACCATTTCTGGTATTGAAGACTCTGCGGACGTTGTCGATCTTAACCTTTACACTTCTCTCTTCTCCTGCCATCCTGTAAACCTCTTTTCTAAGTATTTAACGATCTTTTCAATAATCATACCGAGAATACCGATCAAAATTACATACATCAGCATGGGAGCGGACTCAAAGCTGTTGTTTAAGGAACGGATTCTCATACCAAGACCAGCCTGTGCGCCGGTGGATTCTGCGGCGATCAGCGTGGTTAATGCGGTGGAACTTCCTAAACGGATCGCAGTGATGATAAATGGCAGGGTCGCCGGTGCAATTACCTTTAAGAAAATATCTTTGTCAGTTGCTCCTAAGACTCTTGCTGCCTTGATCAGTGTCTCATCCACATTGATAACACCCTGATAAATGGTAACTGTCATGATCAGGAAGGTTGCAATGGTGATAACGATGATCTGTGGCTTCCGTCCAACACCTGCTACCATGACGATCAACGGCACGTAAGCTAACGGTGGGATGTTACGGATAAACTGGATCCATGGCTCTACGATATTGCGGACCGGCGCGTACCATGCCATGAGGATGGCCGATGGAAGCGACAATGCAAATCCAAGTGCAAAACCTGCGGTTACAGAGATCAAAGAACTGGAAATGTCATTCCAGAATACTCCTCGATTGATCATGGTCTTAATAGATCCTAATACAACCACCTGATTCTGGAATGCCCTCGCAGTAGTTGTATTGATCGATAACAAATACCAGACAACCATTGCGGCTCCAAAGGAGATCAAAAGCCATGCCCACTTTGGAATGTTGTTTTTCTTGCTTTTGCTATTCATATTCCACACCCTTTCATTTTGTTTGTTCCTTTGTTTAAATCCATTGTACCATGTTCTGGAATTTATATAAGGTTGAACTTTTATCCCCCTTTTTTCGTATGAAAGCGGAACATGATCGCAGTTAAAAAAAGACAATTACGGCGGAGCGTTTTTTTGCTCCGTTGCAACTGCCTTTTGTAAGAATTTCGGTAATTATAGTTTGATTTATCTGAAAAGTCAATACTATTTCATTAATTGCTCTTTTTTCTTTCTTTCCTGAAATTCTTCCTTTATTTTCTGAAGTAATTCTGGATTTTCCAGGATATCCACACAGGTACCTGCAAGAATTTCTGAACCAGAACGAAGAGCTGCGTGGGCTTTGTCTGTCTTTCCGGCATCTAAGTATTCCTTGGAATGGGCGGAAGTTCCTTCTGGCACAAATGCTGTACGGATACAGCAGCCAGGAACATCGTACATGACATTGCCAAAATCTGTAGAACCGGTCTTTTCCCGTGGCCCGGTGATCTGTGGCGCATCAAACTGACCGGCATTTTCCATGATCAGGTCATTTAAGGTGATACATGGAATTTTGGCCTTAAATGGATAACTGCGTTCGATGTCATAAGTGGTTCCGGTCATCAGACAGGCACCTTTTATGATGTCATAAAATCTTGGAACAATAACCTTTTCCAGATAATCTGTACTGTAGGAACGGAGGGTATACTCAGCCCTGGTTCTTCCTGGTACGATGTTGGACGGACCGCCTGCATCTAATACGGTGTAATGCATACGGGAATCCTCTTTTACATGCTCACGCAGGAACTCGATGCCCTGGAAGGATAAAAGAGCGGCGTCAAAAGCGCTTTTTCCCTTATCCGGGCTCATAGCTGCGTGGCTTTCCACTCCATGGAACTCGAAGCTATGCCAACAGCGCAGAGCAAAACAGTCAGGCACAGTAACGCAGGTTGTAGGAGCCGCATGCATCATCAGGGCAATATCAATGTCCTGAAAGCATCCTTTTTCCTGCATGATGATCTTACCCCCGATGGTTTCTTCAGCAGGCGTTCCATAAACTACGATCTTATAGGACTGCTCTTTGCAGATGTCCTTTAAGGCCAGTGCCGCACCAATGACGGACGGTCCCTGCATGTGATGGCCGCAGGCATGTCCGATATCCTTCAACGCATCATATTCTGCTAAAAACCCGAAGGACGGGCCGCCCTCTCCCTGCTCATAAACCGCGCGGAAGGCTGTTGGAAGACCTGCAATGCCCATTTCTACAGTAAATCCATGGTTCTGCAAATAATCTGCCAACAATTTGCTGGACTGGAACTCTTCCATTCCAGGCTCTGCCAGATCATAGATCTGATCGGCCATGGCAGTCAATTCTGGAAGATAGGCTTCTAATGCATGTTTGATATGTTCTTTTTTCATGTAGTTCTCCCTATCGTAAAATATAATTTATAAAAATTCCTGATCTAATCTGTCAAGAAGTTTACGCAATTCCGTTACCATACGGTTTCTCTGCCGTATAAATGTAGTGTGGTAAAACAAATGCCAGTCTGCTGGGCTGTTCTGGCGATCAGCCTTGGCTGATGCCGCCAAAAGCTGTAACGGACCATAAGCAAAAGAGGTATCCTGTTCATAGGCGGAACCGGACGAATGCATCAGACGGCCCAATACGCCTCCTACAAGACGGCATAAACGGTTGTGATCCATCAAATGAGCCTCGGAAATGACTGGAGTATCTAATTCCTGACACCTGGTCATAACTGCTTCGAAAAGGCTTTGGATCTCTTCTATCGCCATCCGGTGTTCTTCGGATGCTTTTAATGGCTCCAGATACCGGTTCCAGGTATGGAAATAACCTTCAAAGTCCACTGGAAGCGCAGCATTTGTCAAAAGCCCCTCTAACAAGGAGCGCACCACTTCTCCGTCCCGCATCAGACCATCAAAATCAATTTTATCAAAGGTATCTTCGATGGTATGCCACCAGGATACTCCAGGGCCAGGTGCGTCAGAGGTCCGGCACTCTTTCCTCGCCTCATATCGCGGATTGATATGATACGGGATCTCCACTCCCCAGAAAGACTGGTCAGCGCCGCGTCCGATCCGTCCAATCACCAGATCTGCCTCTGGATCAACGGCAGCAATCTGTTCCTGGAGCCACTTATCACCTTCCAGGCCAGCGGTCCGGATGGCTAAGGTGTGGTCTGCCCCCTTGGAGCCTAAAAGATCCAGGTTTACATGGGCGATGCAGTGATGATACAATTCGTCAAAATGATGGTCGCAGTACCAGGTGGAGCCCATATAACGGCCATTGGAATGACCTGGCCACCAGGCAATCCGCAGAGAATATTGCAGCTGATCTGACCGGTCTTTAAAATAACGGGCCAGCTCCAGAGCCAGTGCATCAGCGGTGCAGTTATCAAAGGCGCCGCGATACCAGGTATCGTAATGACAGGAAAGCAGAACAAAATCCTCAGATTTCCCCGGAATTTCTGCAATTGGAAGTTCCACCTGCTTTACTCCGGTATCTACCTGGCTCTCAAGATCCGCATACAGTATTTTCCCGTCCTGCTGATACTGCTCTAATTTCTCCAGAATCCTTTCGCCCACAGGCTTTGATACCGCTAACACCGGCATCTTTAACTGGAACAGGGCAGAATCCATATCCGGCGTTCCCCATACCGGGCTGACCGTATCCTCGTGGATCTGCGTCTCTCCGGAGGTCCAGATCTGGACCCAGCCAGCTGCACCGTACTGTTCCAGTAATTTTGCATAACGCTCATCATATCCATATCCAAGAACCAGCTTTCCGGAGACAGTTTCCAGGAAAGCTTTCTGTTCAACCAGAGAAACCGCTTCCCTGGTTCCATGATCATAGATCACCGGAACATGAAGCGGCTTACTGGTACTTTCAGAAAAGGATCTTGGACGGCTTGGAATTTCTTCTCCATCTATCACAAGATGGCTATGGATCGGATTGCTTAAATAGGCGTCAAATTTCTCGGTATGACAACTGATTCCATCCTCTTTTAGTGTCTGGATCAGATAGTTGACAGCCAAAAGCGCCTCCGGTTCTCCAGTCAATTTGTCAAAAGAACACAGATACTCCAGATGTTTCTTTAATCGTTCCTTTTCATCCATTTTATATACTTCTTTCGTATGTTTTTAATAACCGATTGCGATCGCTCCCAGCATGAAGAAGCATCCGGCCAGTGTCCAGATCAGGAACAGAGGCACCATAAACTTCAGCCACTTTGCGTATGGAATCTTGGATACAACCAGATAACCCATTAATGCAGAAGAGGTTGGCAGAACAGAGTTGGAAAAACCATCTCCTAACTGGAAAGCTAATACTGCGGTCTGTCTGGTGATGCCGATCAGATCCGCAACCGGAACCATCAGAGGCATGGTAACTGCCGCCTGGCCAGTACCGGAGGTGATGACGCAGTTTACTAAAGACTGGGCTAAGAACATACCCACTGCTTTTAAGGACTGTGGCAGTGTATTTACCAGGCTTGCGATCGCATGAACGATGGTATCCAGGATCAAGGCATCCGATAAAGCCATCTCAACGCCACGGGCAATACCAACGATCAGTGCGCCAACAACGATTCCCTTAGCGCCTGCACCAAAGGTGGATGCGATCTTATTCGGGCTGTAGCGGTTGATGATACCGCAGACAACACCCATGGTGATAAAGATCGCGGACATTTCCTCGAAATACCAGTCCAGCTTGCTTAAGCCGTAGATCAGTGCTGCAAAACCGATGACAATGACAGCCAGTGTCAGTCCATGGGTGAGCGTCATCGCTTCATCTTTATCATCGAACACAAATTCGTTATCATCCGGCTCGTCGTAGATAATGCTCTTGGTCGGATCTGCCTTTACCCGCTTTGCGTACCAGGTGATGTATACAGTATTGATCACCAGTAAAATAACCAGGACCACCAGACGATATTCCATACCAGAGAACATCGGGATCTCAGCGATATCCTGTGCCACACCAACGTTAAATGGGTTCAGGATACCAGCGGTAAATCCAGAAGCGGCACCCATGGCGATCATAGCCGTACCGGTTACTTTGTCAAGTCCCAGTGAAGTTGCCAGCGCGATACCGATCGGAACAAAAATCATAACCTCTGTGGACATACCCATTGTTGTTCCGAAAATAGAGAACAGGATCAAAAATGCCGGAATGACGAATAATTCTCTTCCCTGAAATGCTTTTGACATTTTTTTACACAGAACGGTTAACACGCCTGTGGATGTGATGATTTCAAAAGAACCACCAATGATCAAAATAAATGTAACTGTACTTGCAGCTTTTACAATTGCCCGGTAAATCAGTGATGGGATTGAGAAAAAGCTGACTGGATTGGAGTCAACATAGTGGAAGCTTCCTGCTTCTACCAGTGTTCTTCCGGTCGCCTCATCCACGTATCTGGTATACTCGCCTGCCGGTACTACATAAGTAGCCGCTACCGCGATCAGGATCAGCGCAACCAGGATCACGAATGTATGTGGCGCCTGAAATGATTTTTTTGCCTTTGTGTTTTCCATCGTTTATTCCCTTTCTTTCTAGCTATGTCTTTCATTCACTTCTTATTACTATACGGAATCTGTTGTGGAAAATCAAGCAAAAATTTATTTTTATGCAAAATTTGTGAATATTGTTACATACTCAAAGACTTTGTGGATTTTTCTTGCATCGGCCGGAAACATCTGCTAAAATAATTCTGAAAAAAAAGAAAGGTCCATTCATAACAAATGTATCAAAACAAACGCCAGACCAGCTATTGGCTTCTATCCATTGTCATGGTTCTGTTTGTGGGAATCTGTGCGGAACGGTTTCAGACTGACTATCGGCTCTCATTCCCCCAGGACGTCCGGACAGAAGCAGCTTTAAAGGGAGAACCTCCCGGTAGTTCTGAGGAGCAATATTTTGAAGAAACCTCGTTAAGGGATGTTTCTTCAGAAATATTCCGTCAGGCGAACCGCCGGACTTCTTCAAGAACCACAGATTTTTTACGATTTTTCTATTGCTTAGCGGCACTTCTCCTGCCGTTTTTACCAGTTACCGGGATTATTTCCTGGACTTTCCGGAAATACGTGGTCCCGAGCAGGGATACGATCATCCAGTACATACACCATAAGGATGGTAAAAAGAGCTTTTCTGTTTTCATGAATCAGACCTATCAATCATTGTAAACAGAAAAAGGAGAAATTTGTTATGAATATTGGACTTTACCTTGTTGTTTTTGCTGGCGCGGCAGTTGGATTGCTTTCCTCCCTCTACATTGTGGTATCTCTGGTGTGGACGATCGCATATAAGATTTACAGAAAAATAAAATTCGGTGTGTCTATTTATAATTAATACCGGATAAATGTCATCTCAATGTCATAAATAATAAAAGCTTATTCTCACAAAGAAGAAAACGGCTGGAACCACTGCAAAGGCTCCAGCCGTTTTTATCTCAGTCGAGAATTCTATGGGGTTTCCTGTGTTTATACCAGCCCGGTCTCGGTTTTCTGCAGGAACTGTCTGGTCCGTTCTTTTTTCGGATTAGAGAAGAACTCTTCGGAGGTTCCTTCCTCCACGATCACGCCATCTTCCATAAAGACGACCCAGTTGGCTACTTTACGGGCAAATTCCATCTCATGGGTAACGACCACCATGGTTGCGCCCTCTTCTGCCAGCTTTTTCATGACTTCTAAGACCTCTCCGGTCAACTGAGGATCCAGGGCGGAGGTTGGCTCATCAAAGAGGATCACCTCCGGGTTGTAAGCGATGGCTCTGGCGATGGCCACACGCTGCTGATCCGGGTAGAAATTTTCCCGATCAGACATTCCCACTTTATCCAGCACTTCTCTGGCCCGCTTTTTGGCTTCTGCCTCCGGGATCTTCCGGGCAGTCGTCAGGCCTTCCATCACATTCTGAAGAGCTGTCATGTTCCGGAACAGATTGTAGCCCTGGAACACAAATCCCATCTTCATGCGGAGAGCTCGGATCTCTGGCTTGCTCACAGCAGTGATATCCTTTCGGAAATCATCAAACTTGATCTCGCCCTTGTCTGCCCGAAAACTGATGCAGCGCAGCAGGGTTGTTTTTCCAGAACCACTGTTTCCAAGGACTGCGATCACAGATCCCTTTTCTACTTTAAAATCGACGCCCTTTAATACTTCGTTGTCGCCGAACCGTTTGTGGATATTCTTTACTTCCAGCATATTATTTCTTCACTTTCTGCAACTATTCAGTACCTTTAACGATCAGTTCTAAATTAGCTCTAAATCAGCTCTGTTTCGCTGCCGGTCTACTCCAGGACAATTTCTTCTCTGCCCAGTTCTGGACTGCCGTTAATACGGTACAGATCAACAGATAGATCACTGCTGCCTCGCAGTACAGAGCAAATGGCTCATACGTTCTCGCTGCGATCTGCTGGGCCGTCGTAAACAGTTCAATGACCGTGATGTTGGACGCCAGGGATGTATCCTTAGTCAGTCCGATCAGGGAGTTAAATAACGGCGGGAACGCGATCCGGAATGCCTGCGGCATCACCACCCGGATCATCGTCTGCGGATAATTTAAACCGACCATGTAAGCGGCCTCTGTCTGTCCTTCCGGCACTGCCAGGATCGCGGAACGGAAAATCTCCGCATTATATGCGCCAAGATTCAGGGCAAACGCAATCACTGCGGACGGAAACGCGTCCAGAATGATGCCAATGGATGGAAGGCCAAAGAAAATGATAAATAACTGCACCAGAAGCGGCGTTCCACGGAAAATCCAGATGTAAAATCTGGCAAACTGCTTCAGTCCTTTAACATTGGCAACCTGTACCAGGGCAAGGAACAGTGCAATGATACATCCAAAGGTAAAGGAAAGGATGGTCAACGGGATCGTTACCTTGATTCCTGGTATTAAAATTTTCGTAAAAGAAGAAATCAGAATCTGTATGATTCGTTCATTCATGGTTTATCCTTACTTTCTTATTATTTATTCCTCTTATTTATTCCACTGGTTTCGTAAAATCAGTTCCGAAGTACTGTTCGGAAATCTCGCTGAGTGTTCCCTCAGCTGCCAGCTCATCCAGTGCACTCTGTACAGCCTCTAACAGTCTGGTCTCGCCTTTACGGATCGGGACTGCATAGGTATCTACCAGATCCGGGATCGCGAAGGCAACTTTTACTTTTGCATCTGGATGCTGCTTTAAATACTCGTTGAAGATAACAGAGTTAAAGGTCGTAAAATCAGCTCTTCCGGAATTGATCATGGAAACTGCTTCCTCTGTGGTATTGATCGGGACAATCTCCGCACCTGCATCCTCTAACAGATCCAGATATGCTGTTGTCATGGTGTTGGCACATTTCTTGCCATTTAAGCTG
>ERZ773218.2576-NODE-2576-length-13761-cov-3.363855_pt1 | contig 13761 bp, 8 predicted proteins | sample MGYA00580527_ERZ773218 | MGnify/ENA primary metagenome ERZ773218 (study PRJEB29015, sample SAMEA2737763) | human gut metagenome | biome: human gut; feature: human-associated habitat; material: faeces | place: China | collected 2012 ...
AAAAAACAGGTATTTTTACCAACAAAAGATTATTTTTCAGGTCTTTTTGGAGTGTTTGCAGACAGTCTTCCGGATAATTGGGGAAGATTGTTGTTAGACCGGTTGATCCGGGCACATAAGCAGGCTCCAGACGAACTGACAGTTTTAGATCGATTGGCAATCGTTGGAAAGTCAGGAATGGGAGCGCTGACTTATTATCCTGAAAAGAGTTTTTCTGAGCAGACAGGGAATTTGGATTTAGATGAACTGGCAGAAGAATGTCAGAAAATATTGAATACAGAATATTCAGATAAGTTGGATGAACTGTACCGTCTGGGTGGCACCAGTGGCGGAACAAGACCAAAGATCATGACTACGATCAATGGGGAAGAATGGATCATAAAATTTCCTGCCCACGTAGATGGGAAAGATACAGGAAAAATGGAGTATGATTATTCCTGCTGTGCCAGACAATGTGGTATTGTTATGAGTGAAACAAGATTATTTCCTTCTGACAAGTGCAAAGGATATTTTGGAACAAAAAGATTTGACCGAAGACCAGATGGAAAAAGGCTCCATATGCTGACAGCGGCGGCACTTTTAGAGTTAGATTTTGAACAGCCAAGTCTGGATTATCATAGTTTGATGAAGCTGACAAAAATACTGACAAGAGATAACGCAGAAGATATGGAAAATATGTTTCGTAGGATGTGTTTTAATGTATTTGCCCATAACCGGGACGATCATTCAAAGAATTTCACATATTTATATGATGAAGAGAAAGATAGTTGGCGACTAAGCCCAGCATATGATCTAACTTATAGCAGCACATATTATGGAGAACATACCACGACAGTTGACGGGAATGGACGTAATCCTGGTAGGCGACTCCGCTTCCAATGTAATGGCAGGTAATGTGACAACACTTCCTATCACACTCGACCAAATGATCTATCATGCCAAATCCGTGGTACGCGGCGTGAAACGTGCGATGGTAGTGGTTGATATGCCTTTCGGATCCTATCAGGGCAACGAGATGGAAGGACTTGCTTCTGCCATCCGTATCATGAAAGAAAGCCACGCTGACGCTTTGAAGCTCGAAGGTGGTGAAGAAATCATAGACACGGTGAGACGCATCGTATGTGCTGGCATTCCGGTAATGGGACATCTGGGACTCATGCCTCAATCCATCAATAAATACGGCACCTATACCGTGCGTGCCAAAGACGACGCCGAAGCCGAAAAACTGATTCGCGACGCCCATCTATTAGAAGAAGCAGGCTGTTTTGCCATTGTACTCGAAAAGATTCCCGCAACCCTTGCCGAACGCGTAGCATCCGAACTGACCATACCTATTATCGGTATCGGTGCCGGTGGCCACGTAGACGGTCAAGTATTGGTGATTCAGGACATGCTTGGCATGAACAACGGATTCCGTCCGCGTTTCTTGCGTCGTTATGCTGACTTGTACACGGTGATGACCGATGCCATCAGCCGTTACGTTTCTGACGTGAAGAATTGCTACTTCCCCAACGAGAAGGAACAATATTAAATATAGTATATGGCAGTTAAATTGTGGACAGTTCATTTTATGCGGATATGTGTAGCTAATTTGCTGTTGTTTATATCCTTGTATGTGTTATTTCCGGTGCTTTCCGTAGAGATGGCCGACCGTCTCGGAGTGCCGGCTGCACAGACAGGAGTAATCTTTCTCTTTTTCACCTTGGGGATGTTCCTCATCGGTCCTTTCCATGCCTATCTGGTAGATGCATACAAGCGTAAGTACGTCTGTATGTTTGCTGCTGCCCTGATGGTAGTGGCGACCATCGGATACGCCTTTGTTACCAACCTCACAGAACTGATTCTGTTGGGCACCGTGCAAGGGCTTGCCTTTGGCATAGGCACAACAGCCGGCATCACATTGGCCATCGACATCACCAACTCCACACTGCGCAGTGCGGGAAACGTCAGTTTCTCCTGGATGGCACGTATGGGAATGATCGCAGGCATTATCCTCGGAGTATGGCTTTATCAAAGCCAATCCTTCCAAACCCTGCTCACTGTATCTGTCATAACCGGAGCTGTCGGAATCCTCATGTTATCAGGAGTCTACGTACCTTTCCGTGCGCCGATTGTCACCAAACTCTATTCCTTCGACCGCTTCCTATTGCTTCGTGGATGGGTTCCTGCCATCAATCTGATCCTGATAACCTTCATTCCGGGACTGCTGGTTCCCATGGTACACCCTTTCCTAAACGATTTCGTACTCGGAAACACAGGAATCCCCGTACCGTTCTTTGTAGGAACAGCCCTCGGATACATCGTTTCCCTGTTCTTTGCACGTCTGTTTTTCCTGAAAGAGAAAACACTGCGACTGGTCATTATAGGACTCGGATTGGAAATCGTAGCCATGTCCCTACTGAATACAGACATCTCCATAGGCATTTCCTCCGTACTCTTAGGACTGGGCTTAGGCTTTATCCTGCCGGAATTTCTGGTGATGTTCGTAAAGCTATCCCACCATTGCCAACGCGGAACAGCCAACACCACCCATCTGCTGGCAACCGAAATCGGCATTTCCCTGGGAATCGCTACCGCCTGCTACATGGAATTGGATACAGATAAGATGCTACATACCGGACAGATAGTAGCATCCATTGCTTTACTCTTCTTTGCATTGATTACCTATCCTTATTATATAAAGAAGAAAGTAAGATAGGAGAGTAGCCGGAATTAATTCCGGCTAACTTGTTTTACTCCCTTTATAGTACGTAATTTCTTGATAAGAGCCTCCAAACGTCCCGTATCACCCACCATGACCGTCAGTGTTCCGGAGAACAAACCGTCGTTCGAGTCAATACCGATGGAGCGCAGCGTGATACCATTCTCTTTGGATATAATAGAAGTGATATTAGTCACGATACCAATATCATCATGCCCTACAACCCGCAGCGTGATAGGATATTGCGTACCTACCGATTTCCCCGCCCAACGAGCCTTCACAATACGATAACCGAAACGTTCGCGCATCTGATTGGCATTCGGACAGTCCGCCCGGTGTATCTTGATACCACCGCTTACCGTAACGAAACCAAACACATCATCCCCGTAAATCGGATTACAACATTTAGCCAACTTGAATTCCAACCCTTTCAGATTCTGATCGATTACCAGAACATCTTCCTTAGACGTCGTTTCCTCTTGTTGCGCAGCCTGCAAGTTATACCCTTCGGCACTGCGATACACAATTTCATCGTGCGTATCACTGTCCCGCTTCTGTTGCTCCACATACTTATCCAGAATCTCGTTAACGTCCAGTCCACCGTCGGCAATCCGCTGATAAAACTCCGTCACATTCTTGAAGCCCAAACGCTTGATGAGGCGCATCATGGTCGCTTCATCATATTCCAACTTACGATTCTTGAATTTCCGTTCCAGCGTCTCCTTGGCAAAAGCGTGCTGGCGTGCCACCATCTCTTTGAGAGCCTGCCTTATCTTGGTGCGCGCTTTGGAAGTCGTCACGATGTTCAGCCAGTCCTGCTTCGGCGTCTGGGTGTTTGAAGTCATGATCTCCACTTGGTCGCCGCTGTTCAGTTTCTGTTTGAGCTGCACATTCTTGCCGTTCACTTTCGCGCCGATACACTTGCATCCCAACTTACTATGGATATGGAAAGCAAAATCCAATACCGTAGCCCCTTTGGCGAGCTTGAACAAATCCCCCTTGGGCGTGAAGACAAACACTTCATCCTCGTAGAGATCCATCTTAAACTGATCCATCACTTTCAGTGAATCGTTGTCTGCATTCTCCAACGCCTCCCGCACAGAAGTCAACCACTCGTCCAGACCCGTTTCACCCTTGATACCTTTATATCTCCAGTGAGCAGCCAATCCGCGTTCCGCGATCTCGTCCATGCGGCGGGTACGTATCTGCACTTCCACCCATTTCCCTTCCGGGCCCATCACAGTGATGTGCAACGACTCGTAACCATTGCTTTTCGGGATAGAGAGCCAGTCGCGCAGACGCTTCGGGTTCGGCTGGTACATATCCGTAACAATCGAATAAACCTGCCAGCATTCCTGCTTCTCCTTAGCCGGGTCCGGCTCCGAATCGAGGATGATACGGATGGCGAACAAGTCATAAATCCCCTCAAAAGACGTTTTCTGCTTCTGAATCTTGTTCCATATCGAATGAATCGACTTGGTACGCCCCTTGATGTCGAACTTCAATCCTGCTTCCGACACCTTCCTCTGGATCGGTTCGATAAAAGCAGCGATATACTTGTCGCGGGACGCCTTCGTCTCGTTCAGCTTATCCTTGATAAAATAGTACGTTTCCTTCTGCGTATATTTGAGAGACAAATCTTCCAGTTCCGATTTCAGCTTGTACAATCCCAGCTTATGTGCCAGCGGAGCATACAGGTAAGCAGCCTCGTTCGCCACTTTGAGCCGGTCCTCCTCGTTGCCCGTGTCCTTGATTTGGCGCATCACATTCACACGATCCGCAATCATAATCAGGATTACACGCATATCCTCCGCAAAAGAAAGCAGCAGATTACGGAAGTTTTCCGACTCGATAGCCGGACTCTTCGCATACAGCTCGTTCGTTTTCACCAATCCCTTGATGATACTTGCTACGTCATCCCCATATTCGGCGTTCACCTCGTCGATAGACAATACATGCCCCTTCACGATTTCGTGCAACATGATACCGATCAGGCACGAACCTTTCATACCGATTTCCTCGGCAACGATCACTGCCGTTTGTAAATCTCTGATGACGGGATTCATCCCGAAGTTATTGCGTTGCAGACCGTTACACTGGGCCGCTTTGATAAGATGTCTCTTTAACTTTAGGCAATCCTTCCAGGAAATGCTATCTCCTGCAGATTGCAACAAATGCCGGTAGAGTGAAAAAAGCTCCTTTTTTTCCTCTGATGTAAAAAAGTCGTCCATATTCAATCTTGTTAATTCGATGTAAAATTAGTTTTTTTCCCGGTTATTCGGCAAGAAGTAAATAACATTTTGTATTTTTGGGCATCAATTAATAAAATTAGATATTATGATAACGACACAGGACAAAGAGTTGCTTGCCAAGAAAGGCATCACGGAAGAGCAAATTGTAGAACAATTAGCATGCTTCCAGACGGGTTTCCCCTTTTTGAAGCTGGATGCGGCAGCCTCCATCGAAAAGGGAATATTAGCTCCCGATGCAGAAGAACAGAAGGCTTATTTGGCCGCCTGGGATGCATATACCAACACAGATAAGACTGTTGTGAAGTTCGTGCCCGCCTCCGGTGCAGCGAGTCGTATGTTCAAGAACCTGTTCGAGTTCCTGTCTGCCGACTATGACCGGCCGACTACCAAGTTCGAACAGACATTCTTCGACGGAATCAAGAATTTTGCTTTCTATGATGACCTGAATGTAGCCTGCCAGCGTATCGACGGAAAAGATATTCCCGGACTGATCGAAGACGGCAACTATAAAGCAGTGGTATCCGCCCTGCTCGAAACAGCCGGACTGAATTACGGCGCACTACCGAAAGGTCTGCTCAAATTCCATAAGTATCCCGAAGGTTCACGCACGCCGATGGAAGAACATCTCGCCGAAGGAGCCTTGTATGCTGCCGGAAAGAGCGGTAAAGTAAACGTGCACTTCACGGTATCTACCGAACACCGTGAACTCTTCAAGAAGCTGGTAGCCGAAAAGGTAGACGAATTTTCCAAGCGCTATGGAGTAGACTATTACATCACCTTCTCCGAACAAAAGCCGAGTACCGACACGATTGCCGCCGACATGGACAACCAACCTTTCCGTGACAACGGCAAACTGCTGTTCCGTCCCGGTGGCCACGGCGCACTGATCGAGAACCTGAACGACCTCGATGCAGACATTATCTTCATCAAGAACATCGACAACGTAGTGCCCGACAGACTGAAAGCCGACACCGTTACTTATAAGAAACTGATTGCCGGAGTGCTCGTGACTTTGCAAGAACAAGTATTCGAATACCTTACCCTGCTCGACAGCGGTAAATACACCCACGACCAGATGATGGAAATGCTTCAATTCCTGCAAAAGAAACTCTTCTGCAAGAATCCGGAGACGAAAGACCTCGAAGATTCCGTACTCGCCATCTACCTGAAAAACAAGTTCAACCGCCCGATGCGCGTCTGCGGAATGGTGAAGAACGTAGGCGAACCCGGTGGCGGCCCGTTCCTTGCTTACAACAGCGACGGAACCATCTCCCTGCAAATCCTCGAAAGCTCACAGATCGACATGGACGATCCGGAAAAGAAAGAAATGTTCGAGAAAGGCACACACTTCAATCCGGTAGACCTCGTATGCGCCGTGCGCGATTATAAAGGACATAAGTTCGACCTGGTGAAGTATGTAGATAAAGCAACAGGCTTCATCTCCTACAAATCGAAGAACGGCAAAGACCTGAAAGCTCTCGAACTTCCCGGCTTGTGGAACGGAGCGATGAGCGACTGGAATACCGTCTTTGTAGAAGTGCCACTTTCCACTTTCAACCCGGTAAAAACAGTGAACGACTTGTTGCGTGAGCAACATCAGTAAAGAGTCTGAATTTAGAAACGCAGATTACCGCAAAGGAAATAGGCTAAATCTGCGATAATTTGCGTTAATCTGCGTTTCTCAAATAAAAAAGAGTGTTTAGAATGAATCAGATAGAGAAGATCATCGATATTGCTACTTGGAACAGAAGAGAACATTACGAACATTTCAGTGCTTTTGACGATCCGTTTTTCGGAGTGACCGTTCAGGTAGACTGTACGCGCGCATATCAGGAAGCCAAAACCAAAGGCATATCCTTTTCCCTGTTAGTCCTCCACCGGATAACGACTGCCGCTGCTGCGGTAGAAGAATTCCGTTATCGCATCGAAGGCGATAAGGTGGTGTGCTATGACAGCCTTCTGCCCGAAGCCACCGTAGGCCGTGACGACCATACCTTTTCTTTTGCCGCCTTTGAATACGATCCGGACGAACTCGTTTTTATCCGTCGGGCAAAGGCAGAAATGGAACGTTTGCAAGTCACTACGGGACTCAACAAAGGAGGCACTTTCCATCCCAATGCCATTCATTATTCGGCAGTGCCGTGGCTCTCATTCACCGACATGAAGCACCCCACCAATATGCGTTCGGGCGACAGTGTTCCCAAAATCTCCACCGGAAAGTACTTCCGTGATGGAGAAAGACTGATGATGCCCGTTTCCGTAACCTGCCATCATGGGTTGATGGACGGCTATCATGTGGCACAGTTTATTGAGAAGCTCCATTTGTAACTTCCGTTCTGAAAAGACAAACCAGACTATTATATGAGAGTAAAGATACCCAGATGGGAAATCGCCGTAATCTGTTCCGCTTTGCTTTTCCCCGGCACTTCGCTTAGTGCGCAGGAGGTAGGGCAGGAAGAGAAAGAGGTGAAGGAAATGCGGCAAGACGTAGAACAGCTCCAGCAGGACGTCCGCCAACTTCGTGAAGAAGTGCGGAGATTGCAGGAAGAAATTCATGGCTTCCGGCACAACAGCTTCCCGCAATGCGGAGCCGACACTGTAGCTCCCTACGTTCCCCACCATTTCATTCACCGGTTGGGGATAGAGGCGCGGCCGCAATACGTGTTCCCCACCAATCCTTTCCTGCAAGGCGAGAACGAACGGTGGAAACCCATCCAGAGTTCATTTGCCGCTCATCTGAAATACTCTTTCAAGTTTCGTCCCAACACCTGTGCCGACCGCATCTATGGCGGAGCTTATCAAGGTTTCGGCTTGGCTTTCACCACCTTTGGCGACAAAAAGCAACTGGGTGATCCGATGACGTTCTATGTCTTTCAAGGTGCACGCATTGCCCGTTTCAATCCCCGCCTTTCGCTCAATTACGAGTGGAATTTCGGTATTTCTGCCGGATGGAAACCTTATGACAACGATTACAACTCCTACAACGGAGCCGTAGGCTCACGGGTGAATGCCTACCTCAATGCGGGTATCTACCTTAACTGGTCGCTTTCCCGTTATTTCGACTTTATCATCGGCGGAGACTTCACGCATTTCTCCAACGGCAACACCAAGTTTCCCAATGCAGGTGTCAACACCACCGGAGCGAAAATCGGACTGGTGTACAACTTCAACCGGGAAGAAGCCGACCTCACTAAATCATTGGTTCATCCCTACGTTCCCCGTTTTCCGCGACACGTCAGTTATGACCTTGTGTTGTTCGGCTCGTGGCGTCGCAAAGGCGTCTATGTGGGCGAGAAACAGATTGCATCACCGGGCAGCTATCCCGTAGCGGGGTTCAACTTTGCTCCGATGTACAATCTCAACTATAAGCTGCGCTTTGGAGTTTCGCTGGATGGTGTCTATGACGGTAGTGCCAATGTGTACACCGAAGATGCGCTGGTGGAGTACGATGCAGGCAGTGGTTCCTCTCGTCGTAAATTTCTCGTGCCGGGCATTCAGAATCAGCTTGCGCTCGGACTTTCCGGACGGGCAGAATACGTGATGCCGTTTTTTACCATCGGTGTCGGCTTGGGAACGAATGTACTGGGGCGTGGCGATTTGCGCGGACTGTATCAGGTCTTTGCGTTGAAGATCAACGTCACCCGGAGTTCATTCCTTCACATCGGCTACAATCTTCAGGATTTCCAGACCCCTAATTATCTGATGCTCGGTCTTGGTTTCCGTTTTAATAATAAATATCCTAAAGTACGTCATTAACCCCCAATACGCCATTACCCCCAAATGGAAAATATCATTCGTAAAATCAGGCAAATCTATCCGGTTTCCGACGAAGCACTTCAAGCGCTTCAGGCGAATATGGAATTAAGGTATTATCCCAAAGATACCCGTATCGTTCAGGCAGGCGTCACAGACCGCCTGGTATATTTCATTGAAGAGGGCATCGCCCGTTCCGTATTCCACCACAACGGAGAGGACACCACTACGTGGTTCAGTCAGGAGGGCGACGTCACGTTCGGCATGGATTCGCTCTACTATCAGCAACCATCGGTAGAAAGCGTTGAAACGCTTTCCGATTGCAAAATCTACGTCATCCACATCGACAAGCTGAATGCCCTCTACGAAACATATATCGACATAGCCAACTGGGGAAGAATCCTGCATCAGAATGTGAATAAGGAGCTTAGCCACATGTTTGTGGAGCGCCTCCAACTTTCGCCCAAAGAACGCTACGAACAGTTCAACCGTCGCTATCCCGGATTAATAAACCGAGTGAAGCTGAAATATGTGGCTGCTTTTCTGGGCATTTCCATCTATACCCTTAGTCGGGTACGTGCTAAAAAATAGCGATTAGCAGGGCTTTTTTGCTTTAGAGCAAAGAAACTTCGTAGCGCAAACCGTATCTTTGCCTTCTGAAAATACTAACTTACTAATAGAAAAACAAATGTCGAACATTTCTGCTTCAGCTTTTTCAGACACCAAGGCGCATTATGATCTTCTTGACGGACTTCGCGGTGTGGCGGCTCTTATGGTGATATGGTATCACGTATTCGAGGGCTTCGCTTTTGCCAGTAATAGCGCTATTGAAACTCTGAATCACGGATATTTAGCCGTGGATTTCTTTTTTATCCTTTCGGGTTTTGTGATCGGTTATGCTTACGACGACCGTTGGGGTAAAAGTCTCACCATGAAAGATTTCTTTAAACGCCGATTGATACGTCTTCATCCGATGGTCATTATGGGTGCCGTTCTCGGTGCTATCACGTTCTGTATTCAGGGGAGTGTGCAATGGGACGGGACGCACATAGCTATCTCCATGATAATGTTGTCTCTGCTTTGTACGATCTTCTTCATTCCTGCCATGCCGGGTGTTGGGTACGAAGTTCGTGGCAACGGTGAGATGTTTCCGTTGAATGGTCCTTGCTGGTCATTGTTTTTTGAGTATATCGGCAATATCCTGTATGCGTTGTTCATTCGCCGCTTGTCCAACAAGGCACTGACGGTGTTTGTGGTGTTGCTGGGCGTAGCGTTGGCGGCGTTTGCTGTTTTTAATGTCTCCACTTATGGAAACATAGGAGTGGGCTGGACGCTGGATGGGGTTAACTTTTTGGGTGGTTCCTTGCGTATGCTTTTCCCTTTTTCGTTGGGTATGCTTATGTCGCGCAATTTCAAGCCTATGAAGGTGAAAGGTGCATTTTGGATATGTACTATTGCGCTGATTGCCCTGTTCTCTGTTCCTTATCTGGAAGGGTTGGAGCCGCTTTGCATGAATGGTGTTTATGAAGCGTTTTGCGTGATTGTGGCTTTCCCTATCATTCTGTGGATAGGAGCGTCGGGCACCACCACGGACAAGCAATCGACAAAGATATGTAAGTTTTTGGGAGATATATCTTATCCGGTTTATGTGATACATTATCCGTTGATGTATCTGTTCTATGCATGGCTGATTGAGAATCAACTCTACACGTTAGGTGAAACCTGGCACGTAGCTTTGTGTGTCTTTATTTTGAGTATTATTCTTGCTTATCTGTGTTTGAAGCTGTATGATGAACCAATACGTAAATATTTGGCTAAACGTTTCTTGAGTAAGAAATGACGTTTTCATTTCATGAAGTTAAAAAGAAAAACTCCAGCTAATGTAACTTTATCCGTCACCATAGCTGGAGTTTTTCTTATATAAAATAAGACTTTCTTTATCTGCAAATGAGCTTTCTTCTATGTTTTCATCTTAGAAATGATTAGATGTGATTAACAGAACTGCTTGCTCATCTTATAATTGGTGAGACACATTTGATTAGCTTTCCGCTTTTGCTCTTCATCGACCTGAAAACCTTGTTTTTCAAAAAATGGTTTTGCCGTGATGCTAACTTCCGATGTTAATCTTTTCGCACCTCTTTCTCGTGCATATGCTTCGAGATGCTTATACAAAGATGTTGCGACACCTTGATGCTGAAAGTCCTTGTGAACGAACAGCGTGTGCATATATCCGTCGTCGTTGACAGAGCCGAAGCCTACAATCACACCTTCTTCATTTTCTGCAACCACATAATGTTGTTCTTCGAAAAGCTCATTCCAGTGTGACGTATCGTCTCCGCACGAAGCCCAATCTGCTACTTCTTCGGCTGTATAATCTTTTCGGTTCACAGTCAGAACTGTATGCTGATATAGCTCTTGCAGTGCTGGAATATCAGACAGGTTTACTTGGCGGATTTTATTCATCTTATCTCTGAATTTCTTGTATTAATGAACTTCTACTTTCTCTGCAATTCTCTTAGCCTTGTCGCGCAACGCATCCAAATCAGAATCAAGCGGAGCATAACAAAGTACCACACCCATACGGCGGTTGACACGTGTAAACGGTTTGCCGAAAATGCGGAGATAAGTATCTTCTTCTTTGGTCACTTCTTCTAGTCCGCGATATTGAGGACGTTCCTGGCTGGCAATCGGGGAAAGGATCACAGCGCTTGCGCCTATCCGTTCTTGTTTGATGCCGGGAATGGGCAGGCCGAGTACGGCACGCAGATGCAATTCAAATTCATTCAGGTTTTGTGTGCCCGCCAGTGTCACCATACCTGTGTCATGCGGACGAGGAGAGAGTTCGGAGAAATAGACTCCATTATCATGGCTTAGGAAGAACTCAACTCCCCAAAGTCCTGCACCTGTGAGGGCACGGGTTACTTTCTCCGCCATCTCTTCCGCTTCTTTCAAATGGGCGGGATCAATGTGTGCAGGCTGGAAACTTTCGCGGTAGTCGCCACCTTTCTGCACGTGTCCGATAGGAGGGCAGAAGAGGGTAGGGCCGTTCTTTTGGGTAACGGTGAGCAGGGTGATTTCGCTGTCGAACTTGATAAATTCTTCAATGATAAGTTCGCGAATATCGCCACGACTGCCGCTGCATCCGTATTCCCAGGCATGTTCGAGTTCGTCGGCACTCTTCACGAGCGATTGTCCTTTGCCGGAAGAAGACATCAATGGTTTAACGACACAAGGGAAACCGATTTTATCGGCAGCTTCTTTCAGTTCTTCCAGAGTTTTGGCATAGAAGTATTTGGCTGTTTTCAGTCCGAGTTCTTGGGCGGCAAGGTCGCGAATGGCTTTGCGGTTCATCGTGAAGTTCACGGCACGAGCGCTGGGAACTACCTGGATACCTTCTTTCTCGAAGTCGTATAAGCGTTCTGTACGGATGGCTTCAATCTCCGGAACGATGATGTCCGGGCGGTATTTCTTCACCACGCGTTCCAGCTCTTCACCGTTCAGCATGTCGAATACTTCAAATTCATCGGCCACTTGCATAGCCGGTGCTCCTGCATAGGAGTCGCAAGCAATGATGTGCTGGCCTTTACGTTGAGCTGAAATTACAAATTCTTTTCCTAGTTCGCCAGAACCGAGTAACAGTATTTTCTTCATCATTTTGAGTGTTTTATATTAGTGGTGCAAAATTACAGCAAAAAAATGAGATAATAATTGTATGTGGCGTTATTATATTGCTCTTTTATGCAAATTGGGAACTTTATAAAGATGGATGTGAATCTTAATGCAAAAATGCGGAATATATAAGGAATAGAATAGATAGGAGAAAAACAGGAAATATGGCTTTAAACTTTCTTAAGGAAAACATGAAAATACGGACTTTTCTGTGTTCGAGCACAAAACTAGTTGTTTTTGCCACTATTTCTTGTTTTTGCTAATCCATTGATTTTTAACAAAGAGATAGGAAACTCGATGGGTTAATTTAGTTTATTGATAGATTATTGCCCCCAAACTTGTTTTGCTATTGATTTGTAGCAGAAATTTGCCTGAATTGGTCAATCTGTAGTCATTGTAGGTCTAATAAGTGTTATCGAACGACAAATTATGAAAAAGGAAGCACAACGACACGGAATTGTTTCTACATTTGCGCAGTTATTTCTTTAACTATTTCTAAGGACAGAAGTTTATGGGATATAGAAAATAGTTGAACAAAAACTGAACTCAACTGTTTATTATAATAATGAAATAGGTAAAACGCGAAAAATGTGCATTCCTTTCATATTATAAAGTCAAAAAGGAGAGAAAAGAATAATATAAATAAATTAGAGATTGCTTATGTCACAGATTATCGGACATATCTCGCAGGTGATCGGCCCTGTGGTCGATGTGTACTTTGAGGGTACGGATGCAGAATTGGTGCTGCCAAGCATCCACGACGCACTGGAGATAAAGAGGCCAAACGGCAAAATACTGGTTGTAGAAGTTCAGCAACATATCGGCGAAAATACGGTGCGTACCGTAGCGATGGACAGTACTGACGGACTTCAGAGAGGCATGAAAGTGTATCCCACCGGAGGCCCGATCACGATGCCGATTGGCGAACAGATTAAAGGACGACTGATGAACGTAGTCGGTGATTCGATCGACGGTATGAAAGGACTCGACCGCAAAGGTGCATATTCCATTCATCGCGACCCCCCTAAGTTTGAGGATTTGACTACTGTGCAAGAGGTGCTCTTCACAGGTATCAAAGTGATCGACCTGCTCGAACCGTATGCCAAAGGTGGTAAAATCGGTTTGTTCGGCGGCGCCGGTGTGGGAAAAACCGTATTGATTCAGGAACTTATCAATAATATCGCCAAGAAACATAATGGATTCTCTGTATTTGCCGGAGTAGGTGAACGTACCCGTGAAGGTAACGACTTGCTGCGCGAAATGATTGAATCCGGTGTAATCCGTTACGGCGAAGCATTCAAAGAAGGAATGGAGAAAGGTCACTGGGATCTTTCGAAAGTGGATTATAACGAACTGGAGAAATCGCAAGTGTCTCTGATTTTCGGT
>ERZ773218.2610-NODE-2610-length-13592-cov-4.336337_pt1 | contig 13592 bp, 8 predicted proteins | sample MGYA00580527_ERZ773218 | MGnify/ENA primary metagenome ERZ773218 (study PRJEB29015, sample SAMEA2737763) | human gut metagenome | biome: human gut; feature: human-associated habitat; material: faeces | place: China | collected 2012 ...
CACGATTTCGGCGTGTCGCTCTAAAAAAGCTGCTCAGCGTTTTTGCTGAACAGCCCCGTGCCTTCCTTGGCACATTTATATCATACCATATCCTTTCGCCAAAATCAACACAATTTTGTCCAAATTTGTCCAAATTCGTCCACATTTGTCCAAGTTTGTCCAACCTGCGCTCGAAAGCCGGAAAAAATAAAAAATTTTTCGCTGCTTGTCCAATTTCGTTTCTGCCGCGCAGTGTTAGAAGTGAAAGGAGGGTTGATAATTCACGCACCGTTCGCCAAGGCAGCATATGCCGCGAAATGCTGACTGTCATTGTGGGAAGGAGGTTTTGGGAAAATGAGTGGCACAAAGAAAGAACACGTCAAAATCATCTTGCAGACCATCGAAAACGGAACTTTGAGTGAGGTAGAAACCGAGCAGCGACTGCTTGGGCTCGTCCGTCAAGAAGCAGAAAGGAAAGACCGTCCAGCTGATTTAGGGCTAATTCGGGCGTGCTTGGAATTGGGTGATCAGCTGCAAGGTCGCAGTGGTGACGTGGATTCCGAAAGGATTGACAAGCTGAAGCGGCGAATTGCTATCGCTTACGAAGAGAGGAAGAGAAAGAAGGAGAAGCGAAAAGCCATACTCAAATTTGCTTCTTTCGGAGCTGCCGCTGTTCTACTGGTTGCATCTTTCTTTGTTCCGCAGCATTGGTCGTGGATTGAAAGCTGGTCTACGCCAGATGAACAGCAGCGAGTTTTGATTGGGCATGAAGTTACGGTGGACAGGGTGGCCAAAGCCTTAGCTGACCATGCGGCAGTCGAGCAGCAAACATATGCGGTGAATAGTTCAGCGGAAATTGATGACCTGCTTGGTTTCCAAAGCGGCGTTCCTCAAACACTGGATGACGAATGGACGCTGAGCCGAGGATATGTTGATTATATGTCAGGATACATCAAGCTATCGCTGATGTATGTCAGCAGCACCGACCCGCAGAAAAGAATTTCTGCGAATATGAATCTGTTCACGGACATTGAACGCGCCGCATTTGCTTTCGAGCAGACGAATGATGGACAAATGCAGCGTGCGAACGGGTTGGACATCTATGTCGCGGATAACGAAGGTCAGACGACTGCTTACTGGTATAACAAGAATATGTACATCTGCTTATCTGGCAGCGCCAGTGAAACAGAAATCATCAATGCTATATTATATATGATAGGAGAGTAATAAATAAAAGCATTGCAACGTGGAATAACAACCATTCTGGTATTAGTCCTTCTTCTCAACTGTGCATTCGCTGCGCCAATTGCGACATATGGCGATTCCATATTTATGTCGGCTTCCTGTTTCATTTTTGCCGATAAGCTTGCCAGTTTTGACTTTACGACTTACGATATAAAGGAACGCATCGTCATCGTGAATGTTTGGCTTGAACAGCAGGTCAATGGGCAATGGGTGTATCAAAAGACCCTTCCTGTTCCGGCAAAGGTCGCAACCGATACGGTTTCGTATTGTGTAGAATACGACTATTCCAGCAACATTACCGGGCGTGGGACGTTCCGGCTTGGCTTTACGGCAGATGCAGACGGTTATCGAATCACCCGCTATTCTCCCGGACGCAAATTCTAATCGCTTTCCCCACTGAGTGCTTTTCTTGCCTCAGTGGGATTTTCTTTTGCCAAAGAGCAAAGTCCGCCCATCTTTTTCGAGCCAAACGTGCGTGGGAGAGTAACGAATTTTCTTGCAGCTGATATTAGCAAGCAGGGTCATTTTGCTAAAAATGACATCTTGCTTGTTGGGGAAATTCTCCCCAATCCCCGCTAATGCAGAGCAGGCTCTGCGGTTGTCAGGCACAGTGCGCCCGAAAAAATCAGGACATCCGCCGCTGTTGGCACGGAAGGAACATAGGCGCTTGCCTTAGCGCGCGTTTCGGTCGGCGCGCGACATTTCTTTTTCTTCAATCGGCTCGTCGCTGGCAACTGTGCCTGAATCTGGCGTTTTCCTGCTCTTTGCGCATTGGTGAACTGCTCGGACTGACGTGGGACTGCGTGGATATTTCGGAAGAGAGCATTGCGGCGGGAACAGCCCACATTGTCGTCAACAAGCAACTCCAGCGCGTCAACAAGCGCAGCATGGAAGCTACCGACAGCAAGGACGTGCTGACCGCATTCCCTGAAATCGGCTTGCAGAACAAAACCGTGCTGATTCTGAAAAAGCCGAAAACGCGGGCCAGCATCCGGAAAATTTTTCTTCCCAAGACGGTTGCTGAAAACCTGACGAAGTGGAAAATGGAGCAGGATTTGCTAATTGAGCAGTTGGGTGCAGAGTACCACGACTACAACCTCGTCATCGCGGGAAGCCGTGGTCAGCCGGTGGAGTCGAACATCATCCGCAAGCGTATGCGGCAGCTGATTGAAGCAAACGAGCTCCCGCAAGTCTGCTTCCATAGTCTGCGGCATTCCAGCATCACCTACAAACTCAAGCTGAACGGCGGCGATATTAAGGCGGTGCAGGGGGATTCCGGTCATGCGCAGGCGACAATGGTAACGGATCAGTATTCGCACATTCTGGACGAAAGCCGCAGAAACAATGCGCAGTTGTTTGAGCAGGCGTTTTATGGCGGGAAGGGCGTGAAAATCGAGCAGAAACAACAGGACAAAGCCGTGGAAGAGCAGGCGCAGCAGGCTGGGCTTAATTCAGAAGTGCTGCTCAAAATTTTCAGCAATCCGGATATGGTCGCTATGCTGAAAATGCTCGCCAAGACGCTGGGATAATCACGAACACCCCAATATACTCGAAAGCTCTGCGGAAATCTCCCGCAGAGTTTTTTGCTGCCATCAAAAGCGGCAGGCGGTTTGCGTCCCAACACGCAGTCGTCTTTCTGTCTAACGTCATCCACCACAGCACAACGATGAGCGAGGATGATTGTCACGCTAAGTGCTGCGAAAAGCAGTATATTTACTCAAGAATATTGTTGATTTTGTCGCCCCAAAAACGTGAAATCGCGCTGAATAATGTATAAAAATGTGGAGCGTAGAAAATTGCTGGCACGGTGCGTACGCTAATGTTAGGCAAATCGCCCGTTTGCCAGAACAGCGGTGTTGGCAAAAAAGGCGAAATGTCGGAAAGCTGCCAACAGCGCCAGCAGTGGAGCAAAACGTCGATTTCCAATAGAAAGCAAAAAATTCTTTCCAGCCGATGTTCTTTGCGCGTTTGCCAACACACACGCGAGAGCATCAACCAGAAAGAATTGTTTATATGGAAATGAGCCCGGTGGAAATCGAACCCACGACCTACTGCTTAGGAGAGATGCTCACCGCTTCCCCTCCAGAGAACTGCACTGCCCTGTAATGCCCGATTTTCCTGCGTTTCCAGCAGATTTCTACGTTTTCGATGGTGGGCAAAGGAACGTAAAAAACCGCACTTTCCAACCGTGCTGTTAGACAAGTGTTAGATACGCTAACAAAGGCGGTAGTCCCCTTCGTCAACGCCGGAATTTGTTAGACGAAAATGCGTATATAATCATAACAAAGCAAAAGTAAAGCATTGATTGTAATTTGAAAAATATAAATTCGTGTGTTGCCGACCATATCGTCAATAGTTTTTGCTGAAATTCCAGAAAAACTTTCCGCATTACAAATGTTTTTTCGGTTTGTTTAGCATTTCACCCGACAAAAAGTCGGAGAACAAAACAGGAAAAAGTTTGCACTTTCAAAACGTGATTTTCATGTTTTCTGCGACAAGGCAGTGCCGTGTGTTGAGACGCAGGAACGCATACCACCTTTCCTCTGTGAGAAACGAAAAATCAACCTGCCGCTCGTCGTCCGATTTCCTTGCTATTTCCCGAAATCAATGGTAAAATAAGAGCAGGCTAAGAGATGATTTCATTTGAGCAGTCGCGGAAATCAAAACCTCAGCAAACATCCTTCGGAAAGGAGCAGAGGCAATGGGACGCTTTGTGAATCCAAATAACAGCGCTTTTCAGGTTGCACTAAATTTGCCCATTTATGTTGACAAGACCGAACTGATTGCGTACACCAATAGTGTTCTTGCTACAATGCAAGGTTATATTTGTAACAGCCGTCCGCGGCGGTTCGGAAAATCATATGCAGCGAATATGCTCACAGCTTATTACAGCCGCGGCTACGACTCGGAAGCAATGTTTGCCGGACTGGAAATCAGCAAGTCTGCTGACTTCCAGAAGCATCTAAACAAATACGACGTGATTCATATTGACGTTCAGTGGTTTTTGGCAAACTGCGGTGATGCGGCACATGTTGTAGCGTATATTACAAGCAGTGTGCTGGCTGAGCTCCGAGAAATCTATCCAGCCGCTTTGCCTTCTGAAGTGTCTCATTTATCAGATGCGCTTTCGAGAATCAGAGAGAAAACGGGGCAGAAATTCATCATTATAATCGATGAATGGGATGCCTTGATTCGAAACCCGGCTACAAACAGCCAAGTGCAGGACAGCTATATTACTTTTTTGCGAAGCATGTTCAAAGGCACCGAACCGACAAAGTACATTCTGCTAGCTTATCTGACAGGTATTCTTCCCCTCAGGAAGGAAAAGTCACAATCTGGGCTAAATAACTTTGATGAATTTACCATGCTCAGCGTGAGCAGATTGTCACCATACATGGGATTTACTGAAGTCGAAGTCAAGAAGCTGACCGAAAAATATCATCAAAACTTTAGTGAAGTAAAAATCTGGTACGACGGCTATCTGCTGAAAGATACTCAGGTTTATAATCCAAGAGCAATCGTCAGCGCGATGCTGCATGGAGATTTCAAGAACTATTGGGCAGAAACAGCTTCCAGCGATGCCATCGTGCCGCTAATCAGCATGAATTATGACGGGCTTCAATTCGCCATTATCAAGATAATTTCGGGTGCAGAGGTCAAGGTGGATACGGCAGTTTTCACGAATGATCCATCCAGTATCGCAAGCAAGGACGATGTGCTGACCTACATGATTCACTTGGGCTATCTTGGATATAATCAGAATCGAAAAACAGCGTTTGTCCCGAACGAAGAAATTCGGCAGGAGCTGACGATGGCGGTTGAAAGCAAACGTTGGAATGAAATGATAACCTTTCAGCAGGAATCCGAGCGCTTGCTGGATGCGACGCTGGACATGGACGGTGCAGCCGTTGCCGCGCAGATTGAAAAAATCCACCACGAGTACACATCTGTCATTCAGTATCATAATGAGAACTCGCTGAGCAGTGTGCTGACAATTGCGTATTTGAGCGCGATGCAGTATTACTTCAAGTCCATCCGGGAACTGCCGACTGGTCGAGGTTTTGCCGATTTCGTGTTCGTGCCGAAGCCCGAATACAGGAATGACTATCCGGCATTGATTGTAGAACTGAAATGGAATCAGAATGCCCGGACTGCTTTGCAGCAAATCAGGGAGAAGAATTATCCAGCTTCGATATTGGATTACACGGGCGAGATTCTGCTGGTCGGTATCAATTATGACAGGGACAGCAAACAGCATCAGTGCCTGATTGAAAAGTACGAAAAGGAATAAACAAAAATGCCCATCAGCAGGCGGTGAATAGCACGACTGCTGATGGGCACTTTTGATATTTTGCAAGAATTGCTGCAAGGAATGTTGCCTTACGCTTCAGCCGCATCAGCGCTCTTCCCCTGCGTCAGCCACTTCTCGAACACCGAGTTTCCGCTGTATGCTGCGAAAACAACCGTCGCATAGTTGATGTACGTCCGAACCGTGCTGACCAACGCTTCGGTGTCGCTTCGGAAGAAGCACAGCACCACCGCCAGTAGCGAAATCACTGTCACTGCAATAGTGACCAAAAGAACAATCCGTTTGCTGAACTGGACGTATGCTTTCTGCTTCGTCATTTGCCTCGTCTTCCTTCTGGCGGCGTTTCCGGCAGAGCAAGAATGTCCTGCTCGTAGCTTGCGGACAGGTGATTTCGTCCTTTCGCCGCGTAACTTTTGTGCATGTTCAGCACCTGCTCTTTTTCTGCCGCAGTACACCATCCCTGCCGCGTATAATTGTCATGCGCATTCTGCAAAAACGCCCATGTCAGAATCGCAAGATCTTCCTCCTGCTGCTGTTCCCTTGCAATCAGCTGCTTCATCGGCTTACGAAACCAGCTGTACATCAGCGTCAGCGCCGTCACAAGTCCAACGATGGTTGTCGCGTGGTCGCGCATCTGTTCAAGAATCGCCCACATCTGCATTCGCCACCTTCACCGTAAAATCACCCACAGGTTCAAACACGTTGCCGGCACTATCGACGATTTGGATGCTCCTCCGCGCCTGATTATCCGCGTTTTCCTGCTTCGTGAGGAACTCCGCCGCGCACCAGCCGGTGCTATTTTTGTACTGCACGTGCCACCAGTCATCCGCTTCCATAAGAACAGTTACGGTCGCGCCCTGCGGGATTTTCGTAATCACTTCGGCGGACTTGCTCGCCGTTTTGCGCATGTTCAGGCTGCCGGATGCCGTCGTCACGACCGCCAATTTCGTTTCATTCATTGCAATTTGTTCTCCTTTCTCGGCGTAATCCACGCCTTTCAGCTCGCCCCAATGCGTCCATCCGCTGCCGATTTTCGATGTGACCACGCCATACGCCGTGCCTTTGGCTTCGATGACTGTGCCCTCGCCGATGTACAATCCAACGTGGTGATACCCCTCCGAGGCGTTGAATTTGTAGACGGCAGTGCCGGGTTTGAGCGGCTCGCCATCGGTTCGTTTTCCGGCAGACAGGCTCCCGGATGCGCTGCTGTAACGGCGGAACATGGTGTTGCTGCCGTGATAGCAGTACCCGCCGAGCTGCCGAAACGCCCACGCAAAAAGGCCGGAGCAGTCCGCCACGCGGTGTCCGACCCATTTCTGACCATATTTCTTTGTCTGTTCACGGCTCGTGGCGTTCTGCTGTGCCTGCGTCCAGATTTCGCCCGACGCGCCGTAGATGTACCCCCAGCCATCACGCAGTGCCGTTTGAAACTGCGCAATCAGCTCAGAGGATAAAATGTTTGACATATAACCTCCTGTTATTTATAGAAATGGCTGCCCCCTATATCGAGAGGCAGCCACCCCGTTTTCTTGTTCACCGTTTTGGCTTTTGTAATTCTCTATTTCTTCTCCTGCGTCATTGAAGCTGCTTCCTCCGGGAAAAGGTCACGCAGCAGCTCATCCAAATCAAACCGCAGTTTCTTCGCCCGACACCGCGCCGCAACAACTTCCAGCGAATCGCGGATAATCTGCTTGCACCGCGCCATCCGTTCTTCCTTCGGTGCCTGCACAAAAGGCAGGAACGGGACACGCAGCCGAATATCCGCATAGCGCTTCTTCCAGCTGATATATTTGCGATCTTTGCCGCAATCGAATATGCGTAGAAATTCTTCTGATAGACATTCTGGAATGATGCCGATGCTGTCGAGTGCGTCCGTATACTTCGCAAGCGATGTAACCCGCATGTTCTTTTCGATTAGGCAGAAGTTGTCCATGATCATTTGTGCTGCCGGTGATTCCGATTCGGTTGAAAAGGTAAACGGCGTCATGTACGCATCCGGGAACATGTCATACAGCAGCGATTTGCACTCAAAGCGGAAGTTCTTCACCTCACTCCGATCTCGGATGATTTCCAGCGCCCGCGTAATGGCAGCTCGCACCATGTCTCGCTGTTCGTCCTGCGCGGATTTCATGAAGGTATCGCCGTCCAGCCTGACGCGGATTTCCGCCTCTCGCCACTTCAGGCTGATGTGCTTCCGCTCTTTTTCATCCGGCGCAGTGAAAAGAATAATCTTGATGCTATCCAGCACTTTGCAGTATCTCGCCAGACGAATCACGTCCATCCGCGATTCAAAATACTGAAAGCAATCGGAAATTCGCTCGGCAGCTGATGGTTCTGCTTCTGCGGAAAAAGTAATTCCTAACATATGCTTCCTCCACTCAGTAGGAGCTTTCTTCTTTCTCTATTCCTACCTTCACCCTAAGCCATTGTACCTTTTCTTTTGCTTTCAAGGGTATTTGCTCCTTCTCAATCTGCGCAAGCACGTCCTGAATCACCAATTTGTTGATGCCTTTTGCGAAGCCGACAAGCAGCTGAACATCGGCAAGTGAATAGATTTCTTTTCGGAGCATATCGTCCAGAATGAAGCAGAATAGTTCCATTTCTTGCACAATTGAGAACAAAACGCAAGCTTGAAAAACAGAAAGCTCGCAGTGAGCAAGTGAGAACACGCAGTTTCTTCGGGCACTTATAGGAAGGCGCTGGATTTTCCGAATAACACGCGCCGATAAGGTCGTCTGCGTAGAAAAGCACAAAATTGCCGGCAACAGTTTCATCAGCTTTTTATGTTTTTGAGCATGTTGTAGATATTCAAACAAGACTTTTTCTTCCAGTATGCCATGAAAATTCTGAAAGAAAAAGTCGTCTTGATTGTTCATATACTGCGCATATATTTTCTGCCGAACAGATTGATTTTGTTGCAGTTCTAGTGCAAGCTTATTAATATCCATGTTCACTTCTCCTTTGGTTATACATTATTTATAGTATTTGTGAATACCGTCGGCGATTTGCACTATATTCTGTTTAACAAACTTCTTTCCTGCTCTATCTAATTTCCCCACCAATATATTTCCCATATCATCAACACTGGCAATTTTTTCTGCCTTGTAGAATATATGAGCATGTGGAGCATGGCGGTTAGCTTCACCGCCCACAGACACTCTCGCGGAGTATCCATTATGGTCACCTGCGACAGTTTTTTGCACACATAGATTATGTACCAAAAAGCCATGGATTCCAACAAAGTAAGTATGGAACTCCTCAACCTCGAAGTTATAAACCGTAACAGGCTCGGAAAGTTCTTCCCATTCAACGGCTTCAACAAGCGCCGTGCCGCCGCTCAACAGTTTAAGCTGATAGCCGACCTTCAGGTCCTTAGCGAAAATCCAGCCCTGTCCCTGTACGAAAAAGGGATGTCCCGCCGTAGTGGTAATCGTTGCGCCACGAACCTGCACATGAACCAGTTCGTACTTTTCATTCCGGAAGAGTTGGACTACTCGCTTTAGCGTGCATTCGCCCGTGTCAGGGTTTTCTGCCCACACCAGCTGTCCCGGTACAATTTCTTCAATTGGTACAGCGCCGTTCTCCGTTTGAATCGGTGTACCAGCAACAAAGCAATTCGGACTGGTGAGACCACCCACAATAAAGCCGCCGATTGCGCCGCCAAGGAAACCATCCGCGGCACCATCAATCGCCGCTTCAAGAGCGCCGTCCCAGCTTCCCGTCGCGATTCGGCTTTCGATTGCGCCTGAAATGGCTCCGCCAATCGCGCCCGATACCGCGCCTTTCGCCGCACCAATCGCAGCGCCATAGGCAAAGCAAGCGACACCGCCTGTTGCAACCGTAGCAACTACTGCCGCGCCAACAATCAGCGCCGCGCCAATCGCCACTTTCGCCCAGTTCGGCAGCGACCACGAACCCGCTTCATCTCGACGGTTCACCGGGTCGTTCATGCAGTAGTTGAACAGCTGGTAGCCATTGATGTCGCCATCAGCACCCAGCGCTTCCACATCATCCGCATTGATGAATCGGCTCAGCTTCGGGTTGTAATATCTGCTGCGCAGATAGTAGAGACCCGTTTCCTCGTCGTAGATGTAGCCGCGATACCTGAAGGGATTCAGCGCACCCGCGTCTCCGCTAATGCACCTCCTGTACTGATTGGCTGACCCCAAGCATCGTACTGATATTTTACCACCAACTGCCCTTCGCTGTCAACCATGCCGACAACATCATCCTGCTGGTTATACAGGTATGCATACGCAGTGCCGTTGTAAATCGCAATTGCAGGCTTGTTCTGCGCATCATAGAAGAAATGCAGGTTTTCATCGCCGCGAATAAGGTGAACCAGATTGCGGCCGTGCATGATGTACTTCGTCGTACCGGTGGAAGTCGCCGTTTTCTGAACACGAAGACCATCCGCGTTATATGCAAAGGCGACCTCTTCGCCGCTCTTCTGCATTCCCCGGATCTGCCGCCCCTGTGCCCATTTGTACTGCCAAGTGCCATCCGACAGCGGATTGCCAATCTCATCATAAGTAATGTTTACGCCATTGAGCGCCGTCAGCTTATCCTTCCAGTTCGCATCCGTATAGGCGAACGTGTCGCACTTGACAGCCGCACCGACGCTGCCGGTCGTGTACGCATACGCCGTTTTCTGCTGAATATTGCCGCCATGGTCATAGGCAAACACCCACGTCGTACCCGCAGTGCCAGCCGTCGTATCATACGGGTCGTTCACCCGAATCAGCTGCCCCAGCAGGTCATACACATAGGTAATTTCCTGCTGACCGTCGCTGATGCCCGTGATATTGCCCGTTTCATCATATGTATAGGTCAGTTCAGTCCCCGCCTGCGTCATCGTGCGAACGAGCGGCGTCGTGCTGTTGCTGCCATATGCACCATCCAAATAGGTGTACGCCGTTGTCACAGCCGTTCCGCCTGCATTTGCGCTGCGTTCACTTACTCGGCCGAGTCCATCATAAGTATACGTCACCGTTTGGTTGTCCCCGAACGTCATCAGCGTCGGACGGTTTTCTTCATCGTGCGTAAAAGTAGTTGTGTATTTTTCTCGGTTCTCCCCGACCTGTTCCTTGAAGGTCTTTACATTATCATACGCATCATAGACCAGTTCGCCCGTATACGCATGCTTGTCGCCTTCCAGCACCGTCTTTCGGCGCGGACGATTGGCAGCATCGTATTCGCTCAGCACCGAAACGTCGCGCGCGCAATCCTTCACTCGTGCAACTTCGCCGTTTGCGCCGTAGGTATACTGGAAGCGGTCATCCGTATCGTCATCATAGCGCATACCAACAATGCGCTTAAAGTCATCATATGTGTAGCATACCTGTCCACGGTTGCCATAGGTGACGCTTTCCGTCATGCCATCCGCCTGATAAGCCGTTTCGACCAGCGTTTGTGTGCCAACCTTCACGGATTCAAGCCGTCCGACTGCATCATATGCAAGCGTATAGGCAACATCTTCCGAAGCATTATCGGACGTATTGTGTTTCACCTGCGTCAGCTTATCCTTGGTATACGCAAACGTATTGGTGTATTCGCATCCGTCTGCCGTCGTCGAAGCCTTCGTTACCCTGCGATTGCGATCATAAGTATAGTGCAGCACCTGTCCGCGGGCATCCGTAACTGATTGCAGCGTATCCAGCTCATCATCCGTCTGCCGAGTTTCTGCCATGCCGCGGGCATCTATCTGCTGCTTTACATGATTGCCCTGCTCATCATAGACCGTCGTGGTCTGCATGAACGCCATGCCATCGCTTGTTTTCGTGGTCAGCTGATTGCCATAATCATCGTAGGTATACTCGCTGACTGTCCCCAGTGGGCTGGTAGACTTGCGCAGCAGATGTTTCTTCTTTTCATCATCACTTTCGCCCCATTCCATCACGGTTTTCACCGCAGCAGAACGACCCGGCTGAAAGTACGTCAGGATATTGTCGAACGCATCATAGGTTGCGCCATCCTGCAAGCTGGCTGCATTTTTCGCGGAAAGTACATTGCCCCTGCTGTCATACACATACGTTTGACCAAATTCTTCCTTATGCAGGAACAAGCCGCCAAATTCAGCATAGTTGATGTTGCGCTCGTAGTCCACGTTGAAGCGAATGGATGTATAGTCGCACGGTGCAACCACCGGGCCGGCAGCAAACTGCCAATCCGTCCATTCCTCGCTCCATTCGATCGAGGACGTATTCACGCGCGTGGACGATGTGCCTGCTTTCAAGAACGCCACACGGATGTTATAGCGGAAGTCCTCCCCCTTGCGCGGCTTGGAGAAGTTCAGCGACCACCCGCCTGCTACAAACACGTCGCCCTTGCTGCCGCTGATTGGAATATCCTGATAGATACCCGCATACTTGGTACGCCCAGTACCATACAAGCGCATCGTATTTGCAGAAAGTCCTTCCGGCTTGCTGCCCGTGCAATCGGCATACACCATATCTTCACTGGTATTGGAGCTATTTTTGCTCCAGCCTGTGGGATGTGCGCCGCAATTAAACGTAAAGTCACCATTCGTCAGCATATTGTAGCGATTGGCGACTTCGCCCGCTTCCAGCTGCGCACAGTCAAACCAGACCGTTCCTGCGCCCCCGCCCGCCATCAAGCGAACAGTTGCACTGTCGCTGGCGCTGTCTGCTGGAAGCGAGAAACTCACGCTCATGCGTTCCCATTCGCCCTTGCTGCACTGCGGCAAACTATCCACCGCAACCTCATCGCCGTCGCTGTTTTTGTAGGTAACGCGCAGCTGCGCCACGGTATCCGCAAGCGTCTGAAAGAATGCAGAAAACGTATAGGCTTGTCCCTTCGGCAGCGTCACATCTTGGCGGGCCGTCATCCAGCCTGTCTGATTCGTCTTGACCATTTTCAGCGACTTCGTGCCCATGTAGTGCGCATCCGTCGCATAGCTATATGTGCCAGTCCCATCGAGGCTCTCATTCGTCCAGATGCCTGCCGTCTGCATGTTGTGACCATTCAGGAAGTTCACCACGCTGCGCTGCATCTTGGAAATCGTTTCCGGATGGTTAATCGGATTGCTGTCCGTGTATTTCGCAAAGCAGGCATATCCCAGCTGGTCATTCACAGAGATGCAGTTGCCGTAATCATTGAAATGATAGAACAGCTTCTTGCCGCTCAGGTTGTCCGTGACTACCGTCAGGCAATCCTTATACGCATACCATGTGCTGTTCGCCTCCATGTACTGATAATCCAGCGTTTTGTCGTTCAGCGCCGGGGCGTTGTTGTAGGTGATGGTCTGGCTGTTCCAGTCCCCCAGCACTTCTTTCAGGTAGACGGAGGCCTTCGTTGTCGGTGCCGTTTTCGTTTTGACATTGAAAATCGCTTTCGTGATGTAATACGACGAATCAATTTCCGGCAGTCCCGACGGAAGGAACTTATACTATTTCCAAATGAGAATGCACCAAGATGCGCCGCCGAGTTGTGCGATGCCGCCTTAAATGGTGGCACTGACGCAGTCGGGTGCCATGGGTATTACGCGACTTTCCGGCGAACCGGCCGCACAACCGTAATCAGCCGCCCCAGCCGATGTGCTGTCTCGATGGTCTGCGCTGTGCCGCCGGCCTGACCGTCAAAACATGCCAGCAGCACGCTGCAGTGCGACACCATGTAGTAGTTCCGATCGAATAGGCAGCGCTTGGTATACTCGTGCGCAATCCATGTGATGACATCCGCTTCCTCGCGGATGCGCTCCGCCCGGTCGCGCAGGGACTGCGGCCACTTTGCAGTCTGTCCGTCGTGCGGAATGGCAATCTCCAGCGTGATTTCCGGGTGCTGCTCGCGCAGCGTCAGCACCGCCTCCGCCGCGTACATATCCATGCCCAGCGCCCCGCCGGAAATGAAGTGCGTATACCCTTCCAGAATCATCATTTCAATAGAATTACACAGCCGGAGCTTGAAATCCACGCAGCGCGGGTCGGCTTCATCAAAACCAAACGGCAGTTTTTGCGGACGATGCCCGGTGAATGCCACGCTGTGCCGCCAATCAGCAGGTTCTCGGCGATGTCCATGATCCGTGCGCACTCCTTGATAT
>ERZ773218.2611-NODE-2611-length-13589-cov-5.053790_pt1 | contig 13589 bp, 16 predicted proteins | sample MGYA00580527_ERZ773218 | MGnify/ENA primary metagenome ERZ773218 (study PRJEB29015, sample SAMEA2737763) | human gut metagenome | biome: human gut; feature: human-associated habitat; material: faeces | place: China | collected 2012 ...
CTTTGTATTTTCTGTACTCGCCGGTTGCCTTGTCGATAGCCTGCTTATGGCTGACACTTCCGTTGCCAATCAGCAGCTGTTCTCCGCTCATTGTCAGAATCCTGTCCAGATGTTCCGCCCAATCCTGCATGGTCATGGCCTGTTCCCGTTCTGCCTGTCGTTCCGCAAAATCCAGATACCCAGACACAAGCTGACCCATTGCCCGCAGTTCCTTCTCGTTCAGATAGTTTTTTGCGACAACTGCCTCTCTCAGCGTGGGCTGGCTGCCCGCAAAGGTGGTCAAGCCCATAAATTCTTTCTCCGCATCGGCGCGTGTGTAGATGACCTCCGCCGCTGTTTGCCCATGAATGGCATAATGAATCTTATTTTGGACTTTCTTGAAAAACTGAATGGAGATTTCCGCCTTGGGGTCATAGTCAATACTGGTTGCGTAGATTTCAAGCACCTGTCGATAAAACACCTTCTCGGAAGCGCGGATATCGCGGATACGCTCCAGCAACTCCTTAAAGTATCCGCCGCCACCCAGATTTTTCAGGCGCTCATCATCCAGAGCAAAGCCTTTTCGCATATACTCCTTCAAAATTCCCGTTGCCCAGATGCGAAACTGCACACCGCGCTGAGACTTCACACGGTAGCCGACAGAAATGATGACATCGAGATTATAGTAATCCACCTGATAAGTCTTACCGTCAGTGGCAGTTGTTGCAAAATTTGCAACAACTGCTTCTCGCTTCAATTCGCCCTCAGCGAAAATGTTCTTGATATGTCTGGAAATGGTAGACTTGTCTCTCTGAAACAACTCTGCCATCTGGTCAATGGACAGCCAAACCGTATCGCCGTCGAAGGTCGTTTCGATCTTTGTCAAGCCATCCTCTGTGGTATAAATCATCATTTCAGAATTGTTCTGCTCATTCTCCCAGCGTTCCATGGTTACTTCACCTCGTTTTCTGCCATTACAGGAGCTTTTGCTCCTGCAATGGCGGTTTGGACACTTATTTCATGATAATTATATCATGCCGCTTTCACGGGTTCAATATCGTTTTCATGAATATCCTTATCGGTATCACCTTTTTCAGACACAGCTTCCTCTATGACGAGATCGGGCAGCGCGTCAAGATTCAGAACCACGGCATACTTTTCAATCAAATTTGCCAGCAAAGCGGCAAAGCCGCTCCATTCATCTACCATAGGCAGTCTCCCTCTCTTTCTCCGCTCTGTGCGTATATGCCGCCAGCACTTCCTGCGGAATACGATCCAGCACGGCAACGGCATCCTCATAATCCCGATGCAGCTTGGCGTCAGCCAGCTTTTTCAAGGTGCTTTCCTGCGTGGCTTTGTCCAGCGACTGCTCCAACTGCTCCGTTTTCTTTTTCAGCTTTTTATTTTCGGCAGTTGTGACCGTGAACGCCGCATTGTACTTTTTCAGTGTCGTGTGCATCTGCTCCACAGCAGGAATATACTTGTCCAAAAAAGCGCCGATTTCTGCTGCTTTTCCTTTGGCATTGAACGCATTGACGCCTGAAAGCAATTCTTCCAGCTTGGTCTTCTGCTTGGTCAGGCGAGTCATTTCCTTGAATACCCGCGGTGGGATATGGTCGTGTCCGGTTTCACTGGCACTCTCGCCGCGCTCCAGATCGGGATATTTTCTGACCATGTGCTCCCAGAACCTGTCCTGCCACTGCGTCAGCTTCTTCTTGTTGCCTACGATTTCCTTGGCGCTGAGCCGTCCGTCCTCTGTCAGCGGGACAAAAGAAAGGTGCATATGGGGCGTTTTTTCGTCCATATGCACCACGGCGGATATGATGGTTTTCGGGTCTTGGTGTTCCCGAATGAAGTCCAGCGCCTCCTGAAAATAGGCTTTGATCTCGTTTTTCTTCTTCCCCTTGAAGAACTCTGGCGTTGCGGTTACAAGTGCCTCCACCACGCGCACGCTGTCCGAGCGGGTGCGGCAACCGACCTCCTTGATCTGTCGCTCTGCCTCTGCCCGGTATTTTTGTTCCGGCGTAATCAGGTGAAAATTCAAGTGGCTGCGGCTCTTGTCGATGTCTGGATTGCTGGCGTATTTTTCCTTGGTGCGCTCGTTGTGCGCCTCAATATTGGAAATCTCCGGCCCTTTGTACTTAGCAAAGCGGAGAATTGCAAACTGCGGCTTGCTCATTTATCTCTCCCTCCGTTTCTGCCATACAAGGTCATAATGACATACTGCACATAGCCCAGTGCATTCATCATGGGCATTATGGAATTGGCGTAGCCATTGGCACTGGCGGCGGCAGATGCCCACGCCCGGTTCTTTTCGGCAAGTTCCTTTTTTGCGGTTTCCTCATGGCAGAAAACCTTAATGACCTTCTGCCCGTTCACCATTTCCTCCACATAACCGTTGACATCCGCAAGCGTCTTTTGCTGCATCACGAAGAAAACACCGATCTTCCCGGTGATCTTCTTGACGAGCTGCAAGATGAGCAGCATCACCAGTACGGCGACCAGCGTCAGATAAAAGCTGACATAGAGCATACATACGAATACCGCCACGATGGTAAAGACCGAGGAAATGAGCTGCGCCATGGACTGTGCGATCATCTGGCGGAGGGTATCGGTGTCGTTGGTGTAAAGGCTCATAATATCGCCGTGGGTGCGGGTATCAAAGGCGCGGATGGGAAGCCGATGCATTTTTTCAAACATTTCGTCCCGAATCTTTTTCAGCGTTCCCTGCGCGATGGTTACCATGACACGGTTATAAAAAAGCGTAGCCAGCACGCCGATCAGATAGACTGCGCCGATCACGACCAGCACGTTCAAAAGCTGTGTGAATACCGGGGCAGAGCTTGTGAGCAGCGGCGCGATATAATCATCGATCAAGGATTGCAGGAACAGCGCCGAAGCAGCGGACGCAATGGCGCTGAGCAAAATGCAAACCACCACAAAAATGAGCTGTCTCTTATAGTCCTTCATATAGGAAAGCAGCCGCAGCAGTGTCTTGGTGTCAAATTGCTGTTTCTGCATGGTGTTTTCCGAAGTCTTATTCATGTTCGCTGTCTCCTTTCTGCTGGGATTCATACACTTCTCTGTAAATATCACAGGTTTTCAGTAATTCATCATGTTTTCCACACGCTGCGATTTTGCCATCGTCCATAACAACGATCAAGTCGGCGTGCTGCACAGAGCTGACGCGCTGAGCAATGATGAGCTTGGTGGTGTCAGGGAGGAAGGTCGAAAGGGATTTTTGGATGGAAGCATCCGTTTTGGTATCAACAGCAGAAGTGGAATCGTCCAGAATCAGAACCTTTGGTTTTTTCAGCAGCGCACGGGCGATGCAAAGCCGCTGCTTCTGACCGCCTGATACATTGGCGCCGCCCTGCTCGATATAGGTATCATATTTGTCCGGGAAGCTTTGAATGAACTCATCCGCGCAGGCAAGGCGGCAGGCTTCCTCGATTTCTTCATCCGTGGCATTTTCATTGCCCCAACGCAGATTTTCTTTGATTGTGCCGGAGAACAGTTCGTTCTTTTGCAGCACCATGGCAACGGCATTGCGTAATACGTCCAAATCATATTTACGCACATCCACGCCGCCCAACAATAACTGCCCGGAACTCACGTCATAGAGCCGCGGAATGAGCTGTACGAGGCTCGACTTGGAAGATCCCGTGCCGCCGATGATGCCAACGGTCTGCCCGGAGGCGATAGAGAGGTCAATGTCGCTCAGCACCTTCTTGTCCGCCTTCGCCGCATACGCAAAGCTTACCTGCTCAAAGCGGATGGAGCCGTCCCTGACTGCCATGATCGGGTCAGCGGGATTGTCAATATCCGTTTTTTCCTCCAGCACTTCCGCAATGCGGCGGGCAGAGGCAAGGGAGATGGTGATCATGGTAAAAACCATGGAGAGCATCATCAACGCCATCAAAATCTGCGTGGCGTAGGAGAACAGCGCCGTCAGATCGCCGGTGGTCATGCCCAGCGCGGCGTTGTTGCCGCTGGCAACGATCGCTTTTGCGCCAATCCACGAAATCAGGATCATGCAGGCGTACATGAAGAACTGCATGATGGGCGAATTAAAAGCCAGCAGTCGTTCTCCAGCGGAAAAATCCTCGTAGATGCTTTGGGAAATGCTTTTGAACTTTTTGATCTCGTGCTCCTCCTGATTGAAGGATTTCACCACACGGATGCCCCGGACATTTTCCTGCACGACATTGTTGAGCGTGTCGTAGGTGCGAAAAACGCGGCCAAACAGCGGCCCGACCTTGCGGATGATCAAAAGGAGCAGCAGCGCCATAATGGGAATAACCGCAAGGAAAATGAGAGCAATGGTCGTGTTGATGCGGAAGGACACGATCATGGAAAATACTAGCATGACAGGGCCGCGCACTGCCATGCGGATCAGCATTTGATAGGCATTCTGAATATTGGTCACGTCGGTTGTCAGGCGGGTGACGATAGACGCAGTGGAGAACTTGTCAATGTTGGAAAAGGAAAAGGTCTGCACGTTGTCATACATATCCTGTCGCAGATTTGCCGAAAACCCTACGGAGGTTTTCGCCGCAATGTGTGCGGAAAGAACGCCTGTCAGTAATTGCAGCGCAGCAAAAATCAGAATGGCGATGCCAAATTTCCAGACGGCTGCCATATCTCCTAAGTCAATCCCTTGATCGATCAAATCTGCCATACGGAGCGGGATCAGAATCTCAAAGGCTGCCTCCAGAACAGAGAGCAGGATCGTGAGAATGGAGCCTTTCTTGTATTCCCGCAGGCTCCCCAATAAGTTTTTTATCATGGTAATCCTCCTATTTGTTTACGTGTAGTACGCTACACTTTAGGGCGATATAAAAGCCGATTGTGAACCGGCTTTTACGTCAAATGTTCTGCAACGGTCAGCAGCAAATCTCTCAAGTGCTCACGATCCTCCGGGGAAAGGGGGGCTAACAGCATTTCCTCGTTGGCGTGCATATTTTCCTGCATATCCTTGTCGATGGCCTCTGCCTGCGGCGTCAGTTTGACATACTTATTGCGCCCGTCCTCGCAGGGCCAGCATGTCACATAGCCGCTTTGCTCCATGCGCGAAACAAGACCGACGACGGTGGGGTGAGCGACGTCCAAAAAGGTTTCGATTTCTTTCTGGGTTGCCTGCCCGCCCCGGCTGCTCAGATACAGAAATACCCGGCATTGGGACATCGTTAAATTGAATTGCTTTAATTCCGCATCGGCTCTCGCCGCCAGCTTATCATTGATGCGCTTGATGAGGTATCCGACATCGTTCTTCATCACTTGGATTCACCTCCATATGTAGTATGTTACACATGATAACAAAAAAGCGTTCTTATGTCAAGGGCATTTTTTGAAAAGTTACAAACAGAGAAAACCGCCGCATGACCTTAGCCACGCAGCGGTTTCTCAAAAGTATTATTTGATCATTCCATAGTATCGTAATGCTTCCATAATAGCTACTTCTTTTTCCGGCGGACATTGGGGCTGCTTGGCATCCCCTGATTTTGGCTTGTTGTAATTCTCACGCTCAATAATGCCGTGTTTTTGCTTTACCTGTGCGATATAAAGACTACTGACCTTCAAGTCGCTATGCTCAAGAACGTAATCCTTGATCTGTCCATAGGTTGCCGCCCCTCTTTTATCCTGCACCAGTTCCTCAACATCCACATCAATGTTGATATGTACTGCCGGTTTTCTCAGAACTAACTGACATACTGTCTCGATATGTGTCGTCACTATGATAGGAACACATTGACTTTGCCTCGTCGGTTGTATGGGAACACAAACCGGCGTTTTGTTTTGCTGCCTTGCTATTCTTTCTCGGCGGCTTAAAATTGGTGCCGTCCAAACTGTTTTTGAATCCAGTCTTATAGATGAATGTCAGCATGGCCGGGTCTTTGTTACCATCTTCATCATACCCGCCGACGATCACTTTTTCAACTATGCTTTCAAAAACATAACGGTCAAAAGTGTCTAGCACTTCGTTTTCTTCCAGCGTCCTACGAAACTCTGCAATCCGCTTTTTCATAGTGCTTTCTGTTTCAGCAGATTCTTGCAAGCTCTCGCGCTGTTTTTGGAGCTGTTCGATCTGACTGCTTAAATCAAAATACTTTTGCTCGTATGTTTCTTTGTCAATGATTTCTTCCAGCCGCATATCAACCAGCTTGGCCCGCTTTGCGTCCAATGCAGCAATATCTTTCTCTACTTTCGCCAACTGTTTGCTTGCATTACTGTCCGAAAGGGTTTCTTCTGTTCGGGCAATAAATTCATCTAACACGTCTTTATTATTTTGGCACAGAAGCCGGTAGGATTCAATAAATGCCTGCTCAATGGTTTCCTCGGCAATTCCTTTACTGTCAGGACAAAACTTCTTGCCCTTTTTGGTGGCAGTCACACATTGCCAGATAACCTTGTTATACTGTGAACCGCTGTGCCAGCTTCGCCTTGTAAGTGTACCACCGCAGAAGCCACATTCCAGCATACAGCTAAAGGCATATTTCCGGCTGAATTTTTCACGTTTGCCATCCGTACCTAAACGGCGCGGCTTTGCGCGGCGCTTCAAAATCTCCTGTGCCTTTTCAAACATTTCCTCTGATATTATGGCCTCATGGTGATCCCGGATGTAGAACTGATCTTCTTCACCGAAATTATCCAAACGGCGCTTAGAGATAGGGTCAAGCGTAAAAGTTTTCCCCATCAAAATGTCGCCTTTGTATTTTTCATTTTTGATTATGCCGATAACTGTTGTTTCGGCCCATCGGGTGCTGCCGCGTTTGGTCTTGTACCCTAAGTTTTCAAGCTCCTGTGCAATTACGGAACCACCAGCCCCCTCGATATAGCGCCGGAAGATATACCGTACTATTTCAGCTTCTTCCTCATTGATCGAAATGCTCTTATCCTCTGGATGGTAGTCATACCCTAAGCAACCTTGGAACCCAACCAATTCACCGCGCTGCATTTTCATTTTCAAGCCCTTTTTGACATTTGCAGAGATGTTCTCAACTTCCTGCTGCGCCACAGAGCTTAAAATGACGAGAAGCAGCTCACCGTCCATTGTCAAAGTATTTATGTTTTCTTCCTCAAAGAAAACGGCAATTCCTTTTTCTTTCAGCATACGAACATACTTCAACGTGTCCAGTGTATTTCTCGCAAAACGGGAAATAGATTTAGTGATTATCATATCAACATCACCATTCATGCAGTCGTTAATTAACCGCTGAAAATCTTCCCGCTTCGTTACCTGTGTACCTGTAATTGCTTCATCGGCATAGATACCGGCTAAGTCCCATTCAGATTTGCTTTTAATCAAATCGGTATAATGCTGAACTTGTGATTTGTAACTGTTTAGCTGATCTTCACTATCGGTACTCACTCGACAATAAGCAGCAACACGCAGGCGCTTTGCCAAATTTGTCCTTGCTCTGGACGAAAGTACATTACGCGCCTTAATGATTTCCACGTCTTTCATGGCGGCCCTCCTTTTTGTGTTCCTATTATAGTGTTATTATAACACATAGAGGACAGCAATTCAAGACAATAGATCGGAAACAATTTTGTAGTCTTTCATCAGACGACTTTTGATAAGGGAATATTCTCTATCAGAAATCAGCTTCTTTTCCAAAAGCTGTTTGAGAAAAGCAAGCTGCATACTATATCGAAGCAGATTGTCCTTTTTCAAAGATAATTCCCCCTTTCCATATCTAAAAAAAGTGGACAGAACGGACGGCTGATGGCATCAGCTCCACAGGAATTTCACCTCGGCCCATGCTTGTGGGTGCGCCGCGCAATGCTTTGAGGGCGTTCAACGCGGGAGTATCGTTAGCGTATGCGCCGCTGCTTGTGAGCTGCCAACTCTCGGTGTAGATGGTTCTCGCTCACTCATAGGATATGAGGTCATGGCGCATCCACCGACGCGAAACATACAGAATGTGTCCGTTGCCCTATACTGCGCCGGTGGCCTCCCATCGGGCTTTCTTTTTCAAGGTACTGCCAGCGGCCCGCAACAGAGGGAAGAAACAGGGAAAGGGTTAAGCTGTTTCAGCCTCCGAGGGCCGGTTCGTCACGGTATCGTGACGATGGAAGAAATGAGCTTGATTTCCAGACGGCGCTTCATGTACTCGTCTACGCACACATGAGGCTGGCCGTCGGGATCGTAAAGCGTCTGGGTACATAACTTGTTGATGTAACCCTCGTAGTACCGCAATACTCGTTCCACGGCCTCGGCATCACCGGCGCGGGCGGCCTTGATCACCGAAAGGGGCAAAAGCTCAATGCCTTTGTAGTTGGGATTTTTCATCCGCGTCTAACCTCCCTCCGGCATCAACGCCATCAATTTTGTTCGCAGCTCTTTCAGCGTTTTTGTCCTGTGCCGCTGGACGGCACTTCTGGACATTCCCATGAGTGCGCCGATCTCGCCGTCTGCCAGTTCCAGAACACAGTGCAAAATCAAAATGCTCTGCGCCTGCTGGGGCAGTTCGGCAAATGCGGCGGCCACAAGCTCGTTGTCGATATGTAAATCATAGCCATGCGACGAAAACACAAAATCGTCGCTGGGGTAATGATCTACGGTGTAGAGCTTGTCCAATTCTGCCTGCGGTAGAACGCTGAACGACGTTTCACGGTCGCGCTGGCGTTTCATATCCCGGTGGTAGTTTCGGGCCTCATTTCGCAGTACGGTTTTGCAGAAAGCATCAAACCGGCACTGTTCGCCATAGTCGCGGGGGATAGCTTCCATCTTCTCACCCCCTTTCCTTGGGGGATGTGGTGGTTCTGTCCCTTTCCGCCAACATGACACCAGACAGGCCCTTTGCTACCCGCTAAACGTCTCCTTTTTGATAATTCTTGAAAATATTTTTTCGGGTATGGCCGGGCCGCAAAAAGCGACAAAAAACGCCCGGCAGGTCGCAAACCTACCGGGCGAAGAAATGATGTATTCAGATAGTTATTTACACAGTATAGTTCATACCTACCGCCGTATTTATCCTGCGGAGGGGTAATGCTTTTTTTAGCTGATAAAGGTTACGAGGACTGGGAAAAAGCAAAATGAACACGGCAATACCTCCAAGGCACCGCCGTGTCCTTAAAAAAGGGCGACTTTAATACACCCTCCGTATTCTCATTTTTGAAAAAAGAAAACGGCGGCTTGAAATTTTTCATTTCAAAACCGCCGTTCTGCGCCGCAACACTCTGGCCGATACTCTTATACATATCGCTCTGGATTTCGCCCAGAACATCACGCATCGTGCCAAGCTCTCCCTTGAACGCCTGCGTATCCATTTCCGCATACTCTCTGGGAAGTCTGGAAAAGTCAAAACCTCTGGTATCCACACCGTAACGGGAGCTTACCATATAGGCAACGCAGAAGGATTTGAAATCGGAAGCATCACGGCTCTCGTTGTACTTAAAATCATAGACCGCCGCCGACACTTCTTTTGCCATACTCACGAACAGCACTTCCTCGGAAAGCCCCTTCTTGACAAAAATGGTCTGCTGAGAGCTGTCATAATAGGCAGGCAGTTCAAGCTCACCGACAGGAACACAGGGTACAGGGCTTGCATCAATCAGAGCCGACACAAGCTCACGCATGGATTTCGGCTCTTGTTCCTGCTGCCTGTCCTTTGCCGAGGTTTCGGAAATGTCATAAACCACTTTGGCATTGTAAGAGACGCCCTTTGTCCCGTCCTCACGGGTGTATTCCTTGCTCGGCTCAAGGATAATGATTTTCTGTGCGTCCTTGTTCACATAGACACGGTTCGCTTTCCATTTGCTGTACTCTTTAAGCTGCGTTGCTTCGGGCATCTGTGCTGATACCAGAATAGCGTTAGCCACGGAGTAACGGTCAAAGCGACCCTGCACATCAAGATACTGACGGAAGCTGTCGCCGCTTGCCATCATTTCAGAGCAGGTATTGTCAATCAGCTCATAGGCTTCTTTCCGCTGTGCCTGCTTTGCGGCAGCCCATTCCTCTTTATCAAAAGGTCTGTTGCCGCCGCTGAATACATCGTAAATACTCATAGCTGTTTACCTCGTTTCTTTGGATTTTGGTTTCTTTTTCTTTCTTGTGGGCTGTTTATGCTCCGTTTTCCTGTTAGCACTTTTCGCCCTGTCGGAAGCACCGCTTTTGTCCAGGTCGGAAGTGCCAATCTCTGCTTCCTGCTCCTTGCGGCTCTCCTTGATTTTCCGCAGTTCCTCTCTGACAGAAGGTTTCTCCTTAGTCATAGTAGCCCCCTCTGCGGATTTCTTTGGCTGCTCTGAGGTAGGCTCGGACTGAGGGGATTTTTCTGTCTTTGCCACCGAGGGGTTTGGTGCGTTTTCCTCCTTCTGGACAGGCTTGCCCATAAGCTCGTCAAGCAGCTTATCTTTCTCCGCCTTTTCCTGCACACCAATATCTGGCTCTGGCTGACCGTCCTTTGCATCTTTGGATTTCTCGGCTTCCGTCACAATAGAAGCGGTATCCACCGAAGCAAGATTAAAGCGTTCCACAATACGGCTGATTTTCGATGCGTCCTCGGCACGAGCGATGACATCGACCTCTGCATTTGGGTCTTTGTTTTTTCTGTCCGTGAGGACGCAGTAAAGCACACCGTATTTTTTTGCTTCCTGCGTGAACTTCTTTAAGTCGCCGCTTTTGACGGTAAAGACTTTCAGCTCCTTGCCAGAACGGAGCATACTTGTCAGCCTTGCTTTTCCTTTGGTTTTCTTTTCTTCTTTGAGAATGGAATACAACAGGATAGCGATGTTCTTCGCACCTGCACCTGTGATTTTGGCAGCGACCTCAAAGCCCTCCAAGCTCATTCGGACGATTTGTTCTGCCGCTTCGCCGCCTGTGTTCATTCTTCATCAGCTCCTTTCTTTGCTGTTCGTGTTCGTCTGCCCGTATCGTCTGCAATTTTTCTTTGAGGGTATCACTACGGGCGGCGATGCCCTCGCACATTCTGACCTCCTTTCGGATAATTTTCAGCCGTCCAGAAATATCGGAAAGCTCCGCCTTGACCGCTTCCTTTTCTTCGCCGCTTATCCTGCGGGATTTGGAGTAAAGCTCCTTTCGCTTCTGAAGCAGGGCAGACATCTCCGTTTCCAGAGAGCCTTTATATGAACAAAGCTGCTCCGCCGTATCAATGTGATTGCGGCAAAGCAGCCTTGTTTCCTGTGTGATGGCTTCCATCTTCATAAGGTCGTCCTTTAAGAGATAATGAAGCCGTGCATAATTTTGTTTTCTGCCTTTTGGCAGGATACCAAGCTTGTAGCAGTAATGGAGATACAGTCCACGCAAGCCACCGATTTTCTTAGCGTTCTTCAATGAACCTTTGACTCGATAGACCTTGACCTGCGGCTGTGGCTCCGAGAAGCTCTGGAATTTGACCGCATAGGAATTTTCTCTGATACGCTCCATAATCCTGTCATTGGTGTATTCCTCTCCGAGCTTATAAAGCCGCTTGGGTCTTTGCCAGCCCTTACCGATAATCGTCCAATACTTGCGGTTGGGGTCAAAGTTTATGCGATAGCCCATTTCTGCCAACTGGCGGTCAAAGTCTTTCAGCGTAAATGATTTGCTGATAGCTTCATCCACCGCCTGTCTGGCAACATTATCCCTCGTGGGTCGCCCCTGCTTTTCGGCTTGGTAAAGGGCGTAGGGCTTTTTCTTGCCGCTTGGGTGTTCGATGACAGACAGGGCATACTCACGGCAAAGCTCATCGGAACGCTGACGGAGCAGCCGCAGATTTACTTTGTTGTCGTGGTAGTGCATACCGTCCGCAAAAGAAACAGAGTTCACGACAAAGTGATTATGCAGGCAGTCGGTATTCAGGTGGGTGGCAACGATGACTTGAAATCTGTCGCCCCACATTCGCTCGGCAAGTTTAACGCCGACCTCGTGAGCCTGCTCTGGCGTAACCTCACCGTGCTTGAAGCTCTGAAAGCCGTGGTAACAGACAATCTCACTCGTATCGTTCCATTGGACTTTGGCAATCATCATTTCATCTCTGGCGGTGGTCGGGTCGCAATTTACACCTGTGACAAAGAAACGCTGCTCGGTCTTATTCTTATTAGTAGCGTACTCCATTACATCGACCATCGCCTGCAGGTCGGCTTCGGTGTATTTGGGATTGGCGGTCTTTGTAGGATTTTCGGCATAGTCGATTGGGTGGTCGAGCCTGCCACGCACATCCCATATCTCGCAGACCGCCATTACGATGACCTGCGTGGAAGCAGATACCTTTTGCGAATGTCAATCTGAAACTCGTGCCATTTCCTTGCTTCCTCACGGAGCATCGGGGTATCCACAAAACCGAGGGCGTTTGCCTTAACCGCAAGCTGATTGATACGGTTGCCAATGGCGGACAGCTCACGCATCATTTTATAGAACTCTGGGTCGGGCTTCTCGCAGAGCTGATAGCCCCTTACCATTTCTCTTAAAAAGGCTTCTTTTGAGCGACCCGATTTCCGCACAAGCTCATTAAGGTGTTCGGCTTCCTCCTCAGTCAGACGGAAAAGTATCTGCACATTTCTTTTTCGCATTGTCCTCTTCCTTTCTCTCGGAAAGTTTGTTTATCTGCAAGCAGCACATACACACAACACCGAACAGACCGCCGAGCATTGTGCCGATAATGAAAAATAAGAACTCACTCATTCTTGAACTCCTTTCTGTTCTCACGGGGTATTAGGGGCTGACCCCTAACAAGCGAATTTGGCTAACCAAATTCAGTGCTTGGTAAGACATCTCATTCTTCGTAGTCGTCCTCGTACATACACTCACCGCACACGGGGCAGAAGTACGGACAGTCCGAACAATCCTCATTTTCCTGTAGTGTATTCTCGCCCGCACCGTCAAGACCGTCCTCGCTCTGCTCGGTAATATCGGCTTCGCCGCAGACAAAATCATCATCAGTAAAGTCGATAAGGTCTGTGTCGAACAGGATAATTTTTGTTTTTTCCTTTGCCTGTTCGGGGCTTTCCGCATAGACGGAAACGGTCTTTTGATAATGGGCGGTAAGGGTTACATCATACTTTTTCAATGGTTCATTCCTCGCTTTCAGCACTAAATTTTGATTTGGTTTCGGTGTCTTTCTGGTGAGAATCTACTACACAATCAACGGGCATCACTCCTTTCACGGGCAGGCTTTGGTCTTGCAATTCCCAGATAGGACAACAAAAAATCGTTGAAGTCCTTGCCGACAGGCGGTGGTTCATCAACGATTTTGTAGTCTTTCTGCAACAGTTCCTTCAAAGTAGCGGTACAAAGCCTGCCTACCTTATCATTATCCAGATGCAGAACTATGGTCTTAATTTGTGGATTGGCACTCAAAAAAGTTGTGAGAGCTATGGGGATTTTGCTGTCCTTCATCTCTTTCTTTGGCTGATACACGCCTGAAAGAGAAAGCAGACTTTCCGATTTGTAGTCCTTGCCCTCGCATTTCAGATAAGTGGCATAGGACAGTAAATCAATGGCAGCTTCAAATAAATGCACGGTATCCGTCGGCTCTCTTGCCAGAAGTCGGAACGAATACCGCTTGTCGCTGCCCGATGCGTCCTGCTTGAAAGTGCTACCGAGAGTGCTTCGCAGAGCGGCATATTTCGGTGTTCCGCTTTCATCTTTGCCGATAAAAACAACA
>ERZ773218.2615-NODE-2615-length-13575-cov-3.872485_pt1 | contig 13575 bp, 8 predicted proteins | sample MGYA00580527_ERZ773218 | MGnify/ENA primary metagenome ERZ773218 (study PRJEB29015, sample SAMEA2737763) | human gut metagenome | biome: human gut; feature: human-associated habitat; material: faeces | place: China | collected 2012 ...
TAGGAGATGGTAGGCCTCTGAGAGTGCCAAGCAATCAGCTGTTTGCCGAGTGATGTCAGATCCACAATATGTGCTGTGTTGTATTTAACCGGATCAGCATTCTCTCCGCGTTTTGTAATGAAGTATCCGTCAGTAAAATGCTGTTCGTATGCCTTCTTCATCGCCAGAACATATTTGTCATTGCTCCTCAAATCACGAGCTTTTACAGCGCTCTGAGAGTTAGTGCATGTACTTATTTCATCTGCACGCTCTGCATTACTAATCTCATAGAAGCGGAACATTATATAAGCGTCGCTGACATTGCGGACGGACTCACTGCAATTATAGATCGTACTCAGGGATTGGCAGCCATTAACCACGTTCAGTTCCTTTACGCTCATGGTTCCATTGATAATTTTGATAGACGAGCAAATTGCCGTTATTCCATTGTGAAGGAAGAAGAACTCCTCCGGATTATTCCGAAGTGTGCGAGCGATTCCCTTATTAACCTTATTCCCGGTACCAAGAGACTGGCGTACATTTTTCCTGAAAAGTGTCCCGTCCTTGATGCCGGGAATCTTTATACACTCTTTCAGCGGAATAGCTGCGATAACAGCTCTTGTCGCACCAATCTGCATCTCCATATATTTCCCTTGTTCAATTGAAAATTCATAATTGATATAGGGACGATTTCGATTCAATGCCTCGTCATATCGAGCCTGAAGAGTTTCATTGTCAACAAGCACAAGATTCGCGCTCAAAGTTTCGCTTTCCGCAAGTTCAGCCTGAAAAGCAGCCAGATCAGACTTAGCAGAATCTGTCAAACCGGATGTAGTAATCAGTTCAAAACAAACCTCATAGTCGTCCTCTAAGGCTGTAGCAATCTCACTGATTTTTGCCTGCAGCTTTTCATTGGCCGCCTCCTGCAACTTTGCAAGATTCTTAATTTGAATCCACGACGATGTTACCTCACGAAGAGGTTCTGCATCCACAGTGTCGCCTTTGTAAAACTTTCCCTGAATAATGTATATTGTCGATGACTGATCATCGATATAAACCGCATCAATCTGCTTGTCTCCGGCTCCATCGGTAATGCAAGCTTTAGCCTCAAAGGTATCAAGGTTATGGATATTACGAAGGTACCAAGCAACAAACCGCTGCCCATCGTTGGGATAGTTCTTCACATAATATTCTTGTGATATGTCATTCTTTATTTTCTCGTACATAATATTCCTCCGATTTATTGTCTATGTGAGAACATCACTCATCCTGATATTCAGCCAAAGCATCCGTATCGATTGCCTTAATTTCAAACGTTTTCCGTGTTGACACACAGAAGTTATACTCAATCATCAGATTAGCAAGTCTCTCACCATCAATCAAAATAATGTGATGAGTATTTGCGTAATCCATAGCCTTCTGTGAAAACTTAGCTGTCGTAACGAAAAGTCCATCGCCGTGCTTCCCGGCAATCGCACCTACAAAGCTCTGAATGTCCGGCTGGCCAACAACTCTATCTGGTGCCCATTCCTTAGCCTGCATATAAATCAAAGAGAATCCGAGCTTGTCCTCCATGATGACTCCATCAATTCCATCATCACCGGAAGCGACTGTTGCATGACTTCCGTAAGCCACAGTTCCATAACCCATCTTTGAAAGAAGATCAACAACGAGCTTTTCAAAGGTGTATGGCGAGATTTTCAGAACCTCACTCAACAAATCAGATGCAAGGCTTGCATTAATCTGCTTATATGCGTCTTCAAGTTGGTCATCGGGTGTAAGATCCGTCGGCTTTGAAATCGTAGACACCGTATCATCTTTATTTACAGGATCAGAGGCGGATGCAAAATCTACAAACGAAGGAAACTGTTCCAGATATTTGGAGTCTATTTTCTCTGGATTTTCTGCAACTACTTTCTTTCCAGCTTCCGTAATGACAATAGTGGCACGGGCAGGACTATCAAGGAGTCCAGCTTTTTTCAGATAAGTCTTCGCCCATCCGACCCTGTTTTTAAACACGGTTTGCCTACCGCTCGGAAGCATTTCTGCGAGGTCTTCTGCTGATAAATTTAGCTGTTGAGCTAACACGGCAGTAACGTCCTTAATTTTATAGACCTCACCGTCTTTTACTGCTGCCAGCAAAGGCTTCATTAATTCATCGTATTTTGGCACTGCCATGGTTAGTCCTCCTCCTTGACTCACTGAAGATCGGGATCGCTCCCCAGAGGAGTAATTCCGTTTTCTTTGAGCATTTCATTTATTTCATAAATCGAATTCTCAGCACAGGCTCCTAATACGCATTGATAAACGTATCCCTCGCCCTTCATTGAATTTAATTTAAAGTCTGTTTTACCGAGAAGCATCTCAGCCTCTGGCAAAGGCAGCTTCAGACCTAGGCATAATGCAAGAACTGTCTGAACTGAAGTCGGATACTCTTCATCGTTTCTCAAACGCTGAATGGTTTTTTCTCCCACAAGTGAGCGGTCAGCCAACTGCTTATTTGAGAGTTTCCTTTCCTTCTGCAGCGCTACCAGCGTCTCAGCAAAAGAACCGGGATATCTACGCATGGCCTCTGACCGGCGCTTTGCGTTCTTGATTTGCTCAAGAAGTGTCTTGTTGTGCGCATTAAGTTCAAAGGAATATTCAACCTGATTTTCAACCGGTGCGGCATTCCGCATAAACTGCGTGTAATACCTTGCCCCTTGATATTTCGATTGATAGCTATATCCCTTCGAGAAGACGACGCAGCACTCATCCATGTGCGAGAGAGCATATTCTGATAGCGTAGCATTCCCAGACTGATCTCTCGCTATGTATTTCTCGTTATTGAGAACGAGATGACGATCTGCAAAAATAAACTGTCCGCTGTCAATCAGCTTCTTAAACTCACGATCAAAGCAGTACGCCTTAAACAAATCGGCATAGGGAATAGTGAACGTCTGATTCTTATCCAAGGCACCTGCTTCAAATGAATATCCGCGAACATACTGACCATCCACAAATGGATATGCGCCCTCGGCTTTGGAATATCCCAGATCCATCAGGCGAACCTTGGCGGCCTGTCTCGACACATCGAACAGCTCCGCAAGTTCATCAATGACATTCTCGTAGGCTGCAATGCTCGCATCATCAGCCCCGCCATAAACTGCAAGGAGCTGATCTGCCTTCAAGCGCGTCGGTTTCGCAGGCATCAAGATTCTCGGAGCGACGCCCTTGGCTTGCCACTCCATCCAGTCTACAGCCTTCCATTTATCTGAATCCATGGAATTAGCGGCTATTTGACATTGAATTGCTTTTCCCAGATTATCATCGGCACCTATCATTTTCATCAGTACGTGGTATGGCTGATGACGATGCCAATGAAAACACTCATGTGCCAGTGTAGTGCGCTTTGTTCCTACAGATCTCTCATAGGAAACACGCGGATCAAGATATATGGCTCCTCGTTTGGCATTGCGAATTGTAATCTTCCGGTGCTTATCGAGAACATTCCCGTTATCAAATATGATAGTTCCAAAGTAAGTAAGGTCATCTGACAAAGGGATATCTTCGATAACCTGTAGTTTCATATCGCTGACTATTGTCTCGATTGGAACCCTCATAGGTTTTTCCAACGCTTCAGGACAATACCTTGTTAGGAACTTCTCCGCCTCGTCTTCAAACTGTTCGCGGGAAATAATAGGTACAAGCTCTCCGGACAGGCGGTCATTATCAGATTCCTCTTGCGGCTCACAATTACCAACAGACATGATTCGGAACCCACTCATATCGATGCCAAGAGTAACCTGACAATGAATCTTCAGCCAGTGCTCATTAAAATATCCCTTGCGAGATGCGGACGGCATTTCGACATCGCATGATGCAATTACATCGAAAGCAATCACGCCATCCTCAAGCTGCTCAATATGGATAACATTCTCAATTTCCATATCAATGACCGACAGCCTTTTCGCGTTACCAGAATGCTCCTCTTGAATATAAGTTATGGCCGCATCCCGGATGTCGTCATAACGAGATTGATCGATCAGTTTCTGCAATGGACTTTCATCCTGCGCCTCATAGTAGTCCAGTCTGCTGTCATTGAGTTCTTTACGAATTTCCCGCCAGTTTGGCATATGCCTGTCCATGTGCGCGATGAATGTGGCGTCATGTTTTCTTGTAAGCAAGTGCGTCAGTTCATGCAAAATAATATAGTCGAGGCAAGCATATGGCTTCTGAGCGAGCTGCAGATTAAACCATAGTTTCTTTTTATCCGTGCTGCAGGCACCCCATTTTGTGACCATATATTTTGTTTGCCAAGAATCGCATTTAAGGCCTGTCTGTGATTCCCACTTGGGCAGGCGCTTTTCTATTTCTTCTTTCAGAACCTTTCGATATTCCTCTTTGACATAGGCATCCCGCTGCTTTACTGTGCTTTTGGCACTCATGGAAAGGACAATATTCTGGTTCTGAATCTCGAAGCTGTTCTTCTGATTGTCCGGCTTAAAGACAAGGAAGTACTGCTTTCCCCAGATATACATCGTCTCACCAGAAACATACTGCCGCTTCGATGCCCTTGGCTGTTCCTGAAACTGCGCAATAGCCCTCTTGATAAAACCCAGCTGAGTTCTGGCATAAGCCTCTATAGCTTTATCGTCCACGGATAAAGGCGCAGAAATTACCACATGTCCATCCGGCGGCTTCACCTGAAGGTGCATATGCTTTATATTCTTTTTTTGCACATCAATCGGAATCCCGGAAATGACAATGCGCATTAATACTCCTCCTGCTTCTCAATGATCTTATAGATGCGTTCCACCTCGGAGTCATCACCCAGAATCTCAAAGAGAGCCTTTTTTATTCTCCTGACAACCACCTGATTATCCCTGAAACCGGACAGTGCCTGCTTTTTCACGGCCTTGTGAATGCGAAGAGCAAGTTTCTCGTCCTCGCCGGTGTTGTCATAAATGGCCATGAGCGCTTTGCTCTTACAGATGCTTTCCGGATATTTATCGTTATCCTCCGGGCAATCAACATTCTTGGCCAGCTTTATATATTTCTCAAGCATCTCAGCGTAGTCAAGAACTCCTTGCTTACGCTCTTCGATGAGCTTATCAAGGATTTCTGACATCCTTGCGTAATAGCGCGGATTGACAGTAACCTTTTCGATTACCTTCTTACGGATGTTATTCTCAATGGCCTCTGCTGCACCCTCCTTGTGGCCGCTATCACCTTCACCGGTAAGCGCTTCGCCCTGTTTTGCTACGAAATCCAATAGGGTAAGATCATCAAAATCGCCAATCTTCTCAGCATCCGCTGCCGTGATATAGTTATCGATCATCTTTCTCATATCAGGCTCATAGGCCTTCAAATCGAGAAAATCACCACTGGCCGTACCGATGGTTTTCTTCAGCTCAATGTAGAAAGTGACCTTCTTGTCATATTCATTCAGTTTGCCAGATGAAATATCATCAACCAGATATGGCTTTGCTTCCGCGAAAGCTCTGACAAGACTGCTCACCAGACGATAGAGTTTTTCTCTCAGGCGTGCATAAATCTCGTCGCTCTCCTCCGACTGACCGGAAACACCACAGAAATAATGGATGTACTGGATCTCCCCACGAGGTTCCTCGACGCCTTCGCAGAGTTCCTCGACGGCATCATACACTTCCTCAAAATAGGATACCGTAGCATCATGGCGATCCTTAACAAGTCCTTTTACATCCTCCGGATCATATCCTTCAAAAGCTCCGGAAGTATAGTCCTTCATTGCAGTCTGGAGCTGTCCAAACAGCTGCTTGTAATCCACGATATAGCCGAAGTCCTTACTATCATCATCGAGACGGTTGACGCGGCAAATCGCCTGAAACAGGCCGTGATCCTGCATCCTCTTGTCGATGTAAAGGTAGGTACAAGGAGGCGCATCAAATCCGGTGAGCAGCTTGTCTACGACAATAAGGAGCTTCATATTTGCAGGCTCCTCTACAAACTTCCGCTTTGCCTCCTTTTCAAATTCCTCCACCTTGGCCTGAACCGAGCCTGCATTCGGAAGGTCAGAAGGATCAAGCCCCAGCATCTTCAAATACGTCTCGTATTTGAGGAAGGTTTCGGTATCATCCTCATCGCTGACGGTGTCAGTGCGCAGCTCACCCTTGTTCGGTGTATAGGAAGATATGATGGCACACTTCTTAAAGCCCATCTGCTGAAAAATTTCGTAGTACTTGCAAGCCGTAGGAATACCATCAGCCACAAGGATGGCATTTCCATTGCCGTCCATCAGACGAGGTTTCATGTTAAAATCCTGAATGATGTCCCATGCCACTTTTTCCAGACGAGAGCGGGAGCTGTATACCTTCTGCATCGTACCCCACTTCTCTTTGAGCTTTGCCTTAGCGCGAGAAGAGAGGCCTCTGGTCTTTACATCAAACCACTTGTCAACACGATCCTGTGACGACAAATCTTGCGGAACATCACGGTATTCATATCGCAAATCCAGCACGACGCCATCAGCAACGCCTTCGTTATATTTGTAAGCATGGATGTATGTACCGAAGACTTCGATACTAATCTTTTTATCCTTTTTCAGCAATGGAGTACCCGTAAAGCCAATAAACACTGCATTAGGCATGATAGTCTTCATCGCCGTATGGAGCTTACCGGACTGTGTTCTGTGACATTCATCAACAAATACTACAAGATTCCCCTTTGCCTCAAAATCAGCAGGGAGAGAGGCTTTCAGTTCTACAATATACTTATCGTAATCGTTCTCCGTTGCTTCTCCGCCACGACGGCCAAACTTATGCACGAGGGAGCAGATCAGCGAATCATCATATACATTCAAACGATTCAGCAAATCTTTACCGCTCTTGGTACGAGCAATATTCTCATCCACACCAGTGAATGTTTTTTCTATCTGTTCATCAAGTTCGTCCCTGTCTGTTACGATAAGAACACGAGCATTGAGCTCTGCCCAATGTGTCAGAATCCACTTAGCCAGCCAAACCATCGTTAAGGTCTTGCCGGAGCCCTGTGTATGCCACAGGATGCCGCCCATCGGTTTATCCGAATCTCTATTTGGATTATGAAGTTCCGTCCTCAGATTATTAAGCCTCTGCTGAGTGCGCTTGATGCCGAAATACTGATTGTACCGGCACACCTTTTTGATGCCCTTATCGAAAACGACAAAGTTCATGATAAGATCGATAAAACGTTCCTTATCAAACATGGCGTATATCTGTTTCAGGAGTTTATTCTCTATGCCTTCGCAGGTTTTACTGATACGAACATCTACTGGATCACGCTCCTCCTCACGTTCTTTGAAGCCGTCATCCTTCCACTCCATATAAAACTTCTCTCCGGTCAGAAGCGTGCCGTAGCGCAGGCCTTCTGATTCGTTTCCCGCCATGCAAAATTGCATTGTAGAAAAGAAGCCCTGTATGAATGAATTCTTCTGGTTCGTCAGATTCTGGCGGATACCTTCAGAGACAGAGATACTGCTTCGCTTCAACTCGATAACAGCAACAGCAACACCGTTCAGATAAACAACAAGATCCGGTCTCTTCTCAGACTGTTCAACGACCGTCACTTCCTCAGCGATAGCAAAGTCATTGTTCAGCGGATTCTCTTCATCAATAAGCTGTACAGTCACCGGAGACTTTTCAGGACTTTCGCTAACCGGAATACCGTACTTTAAGCGAGAGTATACAGTTTTATTCGCGTCATATAACCCGCGTGAAAGATTACCCGCTTCCTGTTGAAGCTGCGTAATGGCTCCATCGATCAGCTTGTCGGCATAGCCCTTCAATCGAAGGTACTGGCGCAGGCGATCTTCTTTGATATTCTTATTCTGCTGGTCAGACAGGTTACCAATGTACTGATAACCCAAGATCTCCGGATCTTTAAAGAAGCGGATCACTCTTTCCTGTGTTTTGATTTCGGCATCACCAATACTCATTTGACAGGCACCTCCTTACGATAATCTGACCTTGCCGGTCAGGAGTTCTTCCATCATGCCTTGCTTTACTTTCTGATACTTGGAGAGCTTCTCTTCAAGTTTATGAATATCCGTATCCATATCAAATAGGATCGTCGCTATAGCTTCTTGTTCTTCCCTTGTCGGAGGAACAAAAAGGTCAAACTTCACCAGATCCTTCTGATAAAGATGGTTTATTGTTGATCCGGCTGACAGCTGCTGCAGGAACTCCTTAAATACAGAGGATTCCAGCACATAAAACATAAAATGCGCTGTATATGCACCCGTGGTAGGCTTAACAAGAAAGACACCGCTGTTCAGTGTCGCCGGTCTTTTCAAGTCGGTTACAAATGCGACTTTTCCGATGGTCCCATCCTTCGTTAGAAGAAGGTCTCCATTCGTAACCTGAATATTGGGATCTTGCACATATCTGTCATAGTTCACAAAATGGCATCCATTCCAATTAATACGACCGTCGTCAAAATCCGTTCCCGTAATCAAGAATGAATACCCTTCATCCAAATATTCAGCAGTGGTCAAACCCTGCCAGCCGATTCGGGCTTTCAACTTTGAATTCTTGGCGAGGTTAATTTTTACCCAGTCTCCAGAATAGCCATCAAGTCGCGTTTTTCCAGTCACCAGCATCTGCATAGTGCCTTGCCGAATATCCTTCTTCTTCCGAATAAGCTTCTGTAGGTCAGTTATAAGACAATCAACTTCCGATAAAGTTCTGATTATTTTCTGTTGTTCTTCAAGACTTTCCGGATATACAACGTTTAATCGACTTACGATTCCAACGCTCAAACCATCCATTATTCCACCTACAGCAAGCCTTGCTGTCTGGTCACTCAAATAATGATATTGGTCAGAAAACAGCTGAAGCATATAATCAGGCCTGATTTTCTTATCATCGAAACGTAACCTTATTAAATGCGAATCCATTATTCCTCGCTGGATTGAAGGCGGCACAATGGCGCATTTTCCTATTGTCCCCATCGTACTCATTACAAAGTCACCGGGCAGTATTTCGCAAGAGTTAAGACGATTGAAATGATCACGAGTCAAATAGCGATCACCCAAGTTGAAATCATGTTCATATACATTTTCTTGACCATAAACTCTGTAAAGTCCATCAGACAAAAGCATCTCTTTTTTTAACTGGCTTCCAAACGGTCCGATTTTTATCCCACCAGCTTTTAGAACTTCTGTGATCGGACATTCAACCCATCCCTTCACCATTTGAATCCCATCCTTTCCAGATGAGACTTTACTTTTGCCTCATACCCTGTTGTATCTTGAGTGAGCTCAGGAAGTGTGCTTTCATAGCGATCAGCAAGCTCAATGATCCTATTTGTCAGATGGTGGGAAATAGCAGCGTACAAATCAGCAATCCCTGCAAAGATGCTATCAATCCACTTCTTGTTCACCAACAGATCCAGTATCTCCTCATCTGTCAGGCTGTCATACCTTGCCCTGCACTTTTCATCAAGCGCCTTGTTCAGATCCTTTACAACCTTGTTGTAGTCAGACACTTTGCCGCAAAGATCTAAAGCCTGCCTGAGTTGTTTTACGTCATCCTGCAAGCTTTCCGGCACGCTCTCTACTGTACGAATAATAAATAGGCGCAACATGATAGAAGATTTTGTGACAGTTCCTTTTTCTGTTAATGCACTTTCGCAAAGCGGATGTCCCACCAGATATGCCTGAAGACGCTTTTTCTGCATAGGAAGTTGATCCATCAGGAGCTCCAGCTCGATGGTTTCCTCAGTCTCTACATGCTGGGTGAGTTCCTCAATCTTAGCTTCTAAGTCCTTTGCCTTGACTTTTCCGTTCTCAGCCACATGGGCAAGAGCAGATTCTTCATCGGCGCTCTCAACCAGATCAGAAAGCTGGGATTCAGTTTCTGCGACAATATTCTCTGCCTCTTCGATAGCATTCTTTTCATCACGGAAAAAGGCATCAATGACTATAGATTTCGGAATTAGGCGACCTTCCCAGCCAGTTACCTTCATCTCACCTTTATTCTTGCCCTGAGTGATTTCCTCTTCGATATTGTCCGTCGCTCTTGCATTGGCATAGCCATCCGGTTCGCTTATGATAAGCGACACGTCATCGTTCATGACCTCATTCCAATAAGCCAGCAGCACTTGATACACGTCGTATTTATCAATCATCGTCAGGTGTTCAAATTCAGCGAGGATATCCTCCGCAAGACTAACGATTAACTCTCTCGCGGATACATCTTCATCAAGGGAAGATAGAGCGGGATATTCCTTGGCCTTCCATGCTGCGAAAGCCTCATCAAGTTTCTCTCCGTATTCTGAGAACTCGGCGTTTTTATATATCGTCTGACGGATATTCTCATGCTCCACATTCAAGCTGTAATACTTTTCGCTAATCGCCGTCAGCAACTCAGCCTTCAGCGAAGGAAACACATCCCAATACTTAGACAGACTGTCGATATCAACCGCCGGAATACCGCCATGAATATGCGCATAGATATCCTGAATATCCTCCGGATCTGTGGAGTCAATATAGCGAGTAATGTTCAGGTTATACCCGTTTTTCTTTTCGATTTCATCGTTTGGTACGAAACGCGCATACTTTGGATCTGTAGTTATCTGCTCATTAAACGTCGTAATGATTCTATAGATATCACGTTCACGCAAACGATTCTTGTTGCCGTCCTTAACGTACCCACGGCTGGCATCAATCATAAAAATGCCTTGTCGGTTTGCAGCTCCTTCTTTATCAATCACGAGCACGCAGGCGGCTATGCCGGTGCCGTAAAACAAGTTTGCCGGAAGGCTGATAATGCCCTTGATCCAGTGCTTCTTTATTATTGCTTCTCTAATAGTCGCTTCGGCATTTCCGCGGAACAGAACACCATGAGGGAGAATAACCGCAGCTTTGCCATTTGATTTCAATGCCTTAAAGATGTGCATGAGCCAAGCATAGTCGCCGTTTTTTTCCGGTGGCGTGTCCCCATAGCCCTCGAAGCGACCATATTCTTTACCGGCAATACCATCGCGCCAGTTCTTCATTGAGAAAGGCGGATTTGCCACTATGTAATCGAAACGTTCAAGTATGGAATTATCGGACTTATCAAGATACTGCGGATTTGAGAATGTGTTACCGCTCTTGATGGTAATCTCGGCCTTACGATGCAGGACGGCATTCATCTTCGCCAGACCAGCTGTCGTGCTTTCCTTTTCTTGACCATATCCCATGATCGGGATAGGAGCTGCATCAATGGCTCGAATTAATAGGCTGCCACTTCCACATGCCGGATCGCATACCGTGGTGCTGGTGTCCGTGCAACGGCTGATTCCCACTACATTGGCGAGGATTCTGGAAACCTCTGCAGGTGTATAGAATTGTCCCTTGCTCTTTCCGCTTTCTGTAGCGAATTTGCGCATCAAATATTCGTAGGCGTCTCCGATGATATCATCACCTTCGGCCTTGTTCCGGGAGAAGTCAAGTTCCGGGCGCTGGAAGATGGATATGAGATCGGTCAACTTATCAACCATTTCCTTACCGCTTCCAAGCTTCTTCTCATCATTAAAATGAGCAATATCAATAACACCCTTCAGGTCAGTATTCTCGTCAGCAAGGCGTGCTATGATTTTATCCATACCTTCGCCGATGTTTTTCTTTCCCTTCAGAGCAATAAAGTCATCAAAGGAGCAGCCCGTCCGCTTCTCCGGATCGGGATCTTTATCATGTGCCTTATCAAAGACCTTAATGTCTTCATAGGCTCCTTTATTCTTAAATTTATCGGTGACATACTTCATGAACAAAAGAGTCAGGATATAGTCCTTATACTCTGAGGAATCCATGCCTCCGCGAAGTTTGTCACAGCTCGCCCATAGCGATGCATATAATTGCGTTTTCTTGACAGCCATCTTTGTCTGCTCCTTGTCTAATGATTTTCTTCGGTTTTCCCCTTGAATCAGTCAGCGCTTTTACCGCTCTTAACCCATTCATCGAGTTCGGAAATTTTAAACTTCCACTGTTTTCCAATTTTTTGAGCAGGCAAACCTTCTTTACCATTTCTGATCCAGCTGCGAAGAGTAACTGTTTTGATTCCTAAATATTCCGCAGCTTCATCTATGCTTATCCATTTGTCATTCATGATTTCTTCCATGCTCTCACCTCATAATTTGAATCTGAATACAGCTCAACTATTTTAGTATACACCATAAATGTGAATTTTTCAATAGTTTGCTGTTATTTGTTTACATTATTTTTTATTTGTGCGTTCTTAAAATTCCATGCCGGACACAACTATGTCCGGTCTTTTTTTGCCCGTTTTTCAATATAAAGCTCATCTTGGCCTTCTAGTTTCTGCCTATCAGCACCGCAAAAACGGACATGTCTGTGTCTGAGGTTCCGATCCCTAAAAATGGCATACTTGCTTTAGCACGTGGGAGCCATCTGCGCAGGGTGTTTCCGGTTCCACGTGACTACCGATGACAATCAAATACTGTACCGATCACCGGAAGTGAGGTTCAGCCGAAATGGAGTAATCCTTCGGTATGCTCTCACGCCTGTGGTCTGGTTTTGCATGTCTGGAGCTCTCCATTTCGGCAAAAGCCGAAGGAGGGCTTTCATTATGCAAAACAATGACAATCAGAAGACCTATTTTATCTACGTTCGCAGCACTGGCGAGAAAGTGCCGGTCATCAAGAAACAGCACGACTCCTTCTATAAGGAAGCCGACCGTATTCGCCACAAAGAGCAGGATCACGGCAGGTGCATGTGTCCATACCGCTTCATCTGGAAATGCGACGGCGACTGTATCGGCTGCGAATATCACGCGGCAGGCGACATTACTTCTCTGAATCAGCCTCTCCCTAATGGCAATGGCACCCTCGGTGATTATATTTCCGATCGCAGTAAGCCGATGGAAGAAGTCATCGCCGACCGCATGCTGCTGGAGCAGCTCTTTACCAGACTGCGTGAGCTTGACCCGGAAGCCGATACCATCATCCAACTTTGGAAGGATCACCCGGAGGGTATCTCCGACCGTGCCATTGCAAGAGAACTCGGTCGCCCGCAGAAGACCTTCGCGGATCAGATGAAGAAGTATCGCACCGACCTGCGCAGGATTACCGGTGATAAGTAATACCAAGACCACGAATCACACCTCTTTCCGGCCACTGTCCCTCTTTCGGATGATGGTCGGAAATTTTTTATAAAATCCTCCGCTCAAATCGACAGTTCATCTCCAGTGGAAGGTGAAGGCAAGAGAACACAGCCTTCAGAAAGCGAGGTGAAATAAATGAAACAGTCCTGTTTTGATTCAAGCGGAAATATTTGTGAACTGATTGCTATACTTACAGCAATCTCACAGGTGTCCGCAAGAATGGCAAAAAATATGACAATACTCATATGTCAAGCAAAGGAGGTAAAAGTAAATGGAGCCAATAATGGAACTAATTAACACGCTGAATGCTTTGAATGTCACAATACAGCAACTGACAGAGAAAATGACGTCAGAGTACATCAATACATTTGAAGAAATCGGCACTTCATCTGAAACACCAAAGCAGACTGAAGAACCTGAAAAGCCCGTTGACCGTTCGAAAGTCAGAGCAAAACTTGCAGAACTGACACGCCTTGGATTTTCAGACGAAGTTAAG
>ERZ773218.2636-NODE-2636-length-13449-cov-4.149993_pt1 | contig 13449 bp, 10 predicted proteins | sample MGYA00580527_ERZ773218 | MGnify/ENA primary metagenome ERZ773218 (study PRJEB29015, sample SAMEA2737763) | human gut metagenome | biome: human gut; feature: human-associated habitat; material: faeces | place: China | collected 2012 ...
ACGTACCACTGACCATTGATGTTTTCGATGCTGCCGTGGGTCGTTCCGGTCATGTTCAGGCGGTCTTTTTCCGCTCTGCCCTGGTATCCCACATCGCCGTTGGAAACGATCGTGCCGCCAAAGACAAAGTCACGGTCGGGATAGTCGCTGGTGGCATAGCACAGCTCGTGGTTCTGCCAGGAGGAATAGATGAAGTAATACTTTTCGCCTATCTTGCGGATAGAGCTTGCCTCAAAGAACGGATGCGCCGCAAAGCTGGTGCCGGTGACATCTGCCGGGATAATGTGTCTCGGCTCGCTGGTGACAGTCATCATGTCGTCGCCTACGGTAACTGTGCAGGGTCCCATCACACTGCCCTCGGTGTCCAGAACTTCGTTGCGGCTCTTGTGATAGCGCTGCATAACGGTCTGGATCAGATCTTCCTTGTTCCGGAAATCCTTGTCCAGCTGTTCGTCCGACCATGTGCCGTAGTAGATGCGGATGGTGCCGTTGTCGTTGATAACGCCCGGGTCAAAGCAGACATACTTCAGCATAGGGCTGCCGTCCGGATAGCGGACGAAACCCAGATAGCGGAACGGACCAGCCGGAGAGTCACTGACAGCCACGCTGATCGGACCGTTGTAGCCGCCGAAGCCGGCTCTGCCGGACATACAATAATAAAGGTAGAATCTGCCGTCGTTGCCCTGTACCACATCCGGGGCATACATGAATTTGCGGTCTGTGGGGTATGCCGGATCCTGGTCGGCACGATAGATCGTACCCTCACAGCGCCAGTCGGAAAGGTCGGTCACCGGTGCAGAATATGTGGTGTAGTCCAGCATACAGAAGGTCTCGCCGCCTTCTTTGTCGTGTGAGCCATAGATGTATACACGGTCGCCGAATACGTGCGGCTCACCGTCCGGAATACATTCATACAGGGGAAGATACGGGTTGTAAACTTGTTGTTTCATAAGCGTTCCTTTCTATCGCCGACCTGCATCAGAACCTGTGCAGAATCATATTTGTTTGCTTAAGAGTCTGTTTCGTATCTTTTTTGGAACGTCTTTTCGGCAGATTTTGCCGCTGACTGCGTCAAAAATCCTTGCCATACGATAGTATGCCTGCGGATTTTTTCCTTGTCACCGACAAAATCATGCTCGAAAATCCGCACATAAAAAATACGAACCAAACTCTAAGTTCATTATAGGGTATTTTACAACATCTGTCAATAGCGTTTTTCCTTAAAAAAGTAAGGGAACGTTTCATAAATATGGTGCGTTTGCCGGAGAATGTGAAATCGTTTCACCATTGCGAAGCAATCGTTCAATTGTCGAAAATTCGACAAGCAGTTTTATTGTATTTGAAAAACTGCCGTGGTATAATAAAACTATGAAATCGAAGAAATCGAAAAAACAGATACCAGAGGAGGGAATCTGAAATGGATTTTACTGCACATATCCGGGAATCGGATGGCATGGAACAGTCCGTCACCGAACACTGCCGAAATGTGGCGGCGCTGGCGGAATCATACGGGGAATCCGTGGGGCTGGGAAAGCTGGCAAGACTACAGGGAATCTTTCACGATGCCGGAAAGCTGAACCGGGATTTCTATGCGTACATCCACGGAGACAGCCGCTTTCATCGTGGTGAGATCGACCACTGCTATGCCGGGGCAAAGTATCTCTGCGCCTTTTCAGACCGGCACTTTCCGGATCAGGAGATGCCGTACCGCACCTCCCGTCTGATCGCTCGGACGATTCTGTCACACCACGGACTCCACGACTGGCTGACGGAGAGCGGAGACGACTACTTCCGAATCCGCAACGCCAAGGTGGAACGCTATGAGGAGATCGAGCCGAATCTGGATGCGATGCTTGCGGAAATGGGATATTCGGAAGCATCACTGAAAGCACTGCTGGAGGATGCCAGTGAAGAGTTTGCGGCAGTGTACCGCAGGATCAAGGAACTGCGCAGTGAAAACCGCAAGGCATTTGATGCAGGAAACAAAGCGGAAAAGCAGAACCGCAGGACAGAATTCACATTTTATCTGGGAATGCTGGAACGCCTTTTGCAGTCGATTCTGATGGATGCCGACTGTGTGGACACCGCTGACTTCATGAATGATTGTCAGACGGAAAAGCATTATGATGCGGCGCAGGTCTGGGAACGGATGGAGCTGGCGACGCAGCGAAAGCTGGACGGATTTTCCGGCAGGACGGATGCGATTTCCCGACAGCGGCAGGATATTTCCCGGCGCTGTGCAGAATTTGCGGCGCATCCGGTGGGAATCTGCCGTCTGATCGTTCCCACCGGCGGCGGAAAAACCCTGTCATCTCTGCGATTTGCCATTCGCTATGCAATGCGTCCGGAAAACGGCATCGAGAAAATCGTGTACACAGCGCCGTTTATGTCCATTCTCGAACAGAACAGCCAGGATTTCCGGGAAATTTCCGGGGCGGAGAATTTTCTGGAGCATCACTCCAACGTGGTCTTTGATGACAGCGAGGAAGGGGAAGAGGAACTGCGCAAGTATGAGCTGCGCACGGAAAAATGGGATGTGCCGGTTCTTGCCACGACGCAGGTGCAGTTTTTGCAGGCACTGTTTGACGGCAAGAACACTTCGGTGCGCCGGATGCACCGGCTTTGCCGTGCGGTGCTGCTCATCGACGAGGTGCAGTCCGTTCCGCTGAAATGTACCTATCTGTTCAACCTGGCGATGAACTTTCTGTCCCGTATCTGCGGCTGTGCAGTGGTGCTTTGTTCGGCGACACAACCACTGCTGGAAAAGCAGAAATATCCCATTTTGCTGGATGCACAGGAGAGCATGACCGGAGACTATCATGAGGACTTTTCTGTATTTCAGCGGACGAAACTGGAATATCTCACGGACAGCTATGACAATGCACAGGCGGCGGATTTCTGCTGGGAACAGTTCAAGGTGCATCGCAGTGTTCTCATGGTTGTCAATACCCGGAAAACCGCAGCTGACCTGTACCGCCGTCTCAAAGAACGAGTGGAGGACGGAGAAGAGAATGTCCATCTGATTCACCTCAGCACCAATATGTGTCCGGCACACCGGGAGAACGCCATCCGGGAAATGCGGAAGTATTTGCAGGACGGGGAAAGCGTCATCTGTGTGACTACCCAGCTGATTGAGGCAGGGGTGGACATTTCCTTTGGCTGCGTGGTGCGTTCTAAGGCTGGATTATCCAATGTGGCGCAGGCGGCAGGACGGTGCAACCGGCACGGGGAAATGAGAAAGATCTGTCCGGTGTATCTGATGAAACTGACAGAGGAAAACATTGACCGGCTGAAGGAAATCGTCTCTGCGCAGAATGTGACCAGCGCTGTCTGGGATTCTCTCTGTATGCAGCAAAAAGAGAAGGAGACTGATCTGCTGTCCGTGGAGACCTTGTCTCAGTATTTCCAGAAACTCTACCAGGAGAATCAAAAGGAACTGTCCTTTCCGCAGTCCGAAAACGACCAGGATCTGCTGAAACTGCTTTCCACCGACAGCAAACGGGCAGAACTGGGAAAAGGAAACCGCTCCAAATATGACAAGTTTTCCCTACAGGCGTTTGCCACAGCTGGAAAAGCGTTTCATGTAATTGAGGATGCCGGAGAAAGCGTGATTGTGCCGTATGATGAAGATGCCGGGCAGATGATCCGGGATCTGAACGGCGACCTGGAATTCGGACAGATGCAGAAACTGCTGCGGTCGGTGCAAAAGTATACGGTTTCAGTTTACGCCGGGGACAAACGGAAACTGGCAGAGGCAGGCGCACTCTGTACGCTGCATTGCGGAGCGCTGGCACTGGAAGAGAACTTCTATGACAAGACAGCGCTGGGACTGCTGACAGAGGGACAGGAACGTCCGTTTTTGGATTTATGATGTACAGAAAATATTGGAATTTTTGTCGAATATTGTCGAATCGACTATAAATCCATCTAAAATTGTTGACGATTATGTAAAGATGTGATATAATTGAATTGTAATTCCGGAAAAATACCCTGGTGTGCTTTTCCGGAACAAATTGCGGAAAGGAGGCTGCAGTATGAGTCAGACGATTCATAGAAATACCATTGAGTTTGAAGTGTGCGGAGACTACGCACTGTTTTCCGATGTGCTGACGAGACCGTCCGGCGAAAAGTGTACCTATGACATCCCGACCTATGAGGCAATCAAAGGGATCGTACACAGCATTTACTTTAAGCCGACCATTTTGTGGAAGGTGGATGCGGTTCGCATTATGAATCCCATCCGAACGGAGCGGAAAGGAATGCGTCCCTTAAAGATGAACGGTGAAAACGACCTGGCGTATTACACATATCTGCGCAATGTCTGTTACCAGGTGCGTGCGCACTTTGAGTGGAACGAAAACCATCCGGAACTGGCGTGCGACCGCAATGAGAACAAGCATCACAACATTGCAAAGCGCATGGTTGCCCGTGGCGGCAGACGGGATATTTTTCTCGGCACAAGAGAATGCCAGGGCTATGTGAAACCCTGCGTGTTCGGCGAGGGAGAAGGATACTATGACAACAGCGGCGAAATGCCGTACAGTCTGATGTACCACGGCATTACGTATGCAGACGAGGCAGAGCTGCCGGAGGACAAGGGAAAAATGACGGTTCGCTTTTGGAAACCGGTGATCCAGGACGGGGTGATCCAGTTCCTGCCTCCGGCAGAATGTACCATCAAGCGGCATATCAAGAAAATGTCTGTGAAGAAGTTTGGAAAGGAACAGGGCAACTTTAGCGGACTGGAAGAATTCACGGGAGGTGAAACAGATGAGCTGGACGAATGAACTGTACCAGGTGTATGAGAACTTTCACGACCAGACGGAATTTCCGGTTTCCATGGTGCCGATCTACCATTCGTCCACCAAGGTGCAGATCGAGATCTCCATTCGTGAGGACGGCGAGTTTTCTTCTGCCAGACGGCTGACAAAAGAGGAAGAGCTGACGGTTCTCCCGGTTACGGAGGATTCCGGTGCGAGAAGCAGCGGCATTGCGCCCATGCCCTTTACGGAAAAGCTAATCTATCTGGCTGCGGATTATGCCAAATATGTGGATGCAAAGCGTGCGGAAGAGTGCCACAAGGCGTATATGGAACAGCTGAAAGACTGGGATGAGAGCGACTGCACCCACCCGGCAGTTCACGCCCTTTTGCTGTACTTGCAGAAAGGCAGCGTCATGCAGGATCTGATCCACGCTGTGGGCAGCGATGGGAAAAGTGTGCTGAAATGGGATGAGTCCTCCGGAGAACTGGGAAAGGACAGCATCAACGGCGTGGACCAGGGGAAAGCCTTTGTGCGGTTTCGCATCCATTATACGGATATGCTGCGCAACAGTGAGACCTGGAACGACACAGAATTGCAGGATGCCTTTATCCGGCTGCGCCGGGAACAGATGCAGGATATGCCGAAACGGCTGTGCTATGCCACCGGCGAAGATGCGATCATTACCTATAAGCATCCCTCGAAGATCGTGCTTTCCTCGGCAAATGCCCGGCTGATCTCTGCCAACGATGACAGCGGCTTTACCTATCGTGGACGGTTCAGCGATAAGGAAGAGGCATTCGCCATAGGCTATGAGTATTCGCAGAAGGTCCACAATGCGCTGAAATGGCTGATTGCTTTGCAGCCCAAAAATCCATTTTGCGACCTTTCTCTGGTGATCTGGTCCAGCACCATGCAGGAGCTGCCGTCCATTTACAAGAACGCATTGCAGCTGGCGGACAAGCAGGACGAAGATGAGGACGAGGACGAAGAAGAGCCGCCCACCATCGGTACGGCATATGCCGATATGGTTCACCAGATGATCTACGGATATCGGGACAAAATGGAGATTCCGGATAAGGTCATGGTGCTGGGTTTGGAGGCATCGACGGAGGGACGTGTTTCGATACCGATGTATGCAGAACTGAAAGGTTCGCAGTTCCTGGAAAATCTGGAATACTGGCATCTTTCCACAGGGTGGAAAAGCTATTATTCCAAGGCGAAGGGTTATCTGGTGAACTCGGTTTCGCCGTATGATGTCATTCTGTGCGCACACGGGGTGGAGCAGAACGGAAAGCTCACCTGTAAATCGAAACTGTTTGGCAGCGAGATGCTGCAGCTGCTGCCGTGTATCATCTACGGCAAGCACATTCCATCAGAACTGGTGCAGAATCTGACACAGCGTGCATCAGCACCGCTTGCCTTTGATCCAAAATTCTATAATCACAATCGGGTGCTGAAAACAGCCTGTGCATTGATACGGAAACAGGAACTGGAAAACCATCCGGAACGATTGAAAGGAGCGAACGACGTGGATAAGTTGTTAGACCTCGACAAAACGAGTACAGACAGAAGCTATCTGTTCGGACGGCTGCTGGCAGTTGCGGACAAGCTGGAACGGGATACATTTGATATGGGAGAAGATCGGGTGACCAATGCCAAGCGGCTTTGGAATATGTTCTCCGTTCGTCCCTACTATACCTGGGGAATCCTTCGGGGACGGCTGATCCCCTATATCAACAAGCTGGGAAAAAAGGCAGACCGCTATCAGATCGAGATGCAGGAGATCAGCAGCATGATGTCTCCCGAAGTGTTCTCCAGCACGGCACGCCTGTCTTCCCTGTATCTGCTGGGATACGATCACGAGATGAAGTATCTGTTTACCAAGAAGGAAAAACTTTCAAACGATGAAACCGCCAAAAACGGAAACGAGGAGGAATAACTCATGAGCGTACTGGAACACAAAATTGACTTTGCAGTGCTGGTCACTGCCGCAAACGCAAACCCCAACGGCGATCCGCTGAACGGAAACCGTCCCAGAGAAAATTATGACAGCTGCGGTGAAATTTCGGATGTGTGCATCAAGCGGAAGATCCGGAACAGACTGCAGGACATGGGTGAGAATGTGTATGTGCAGTCGAAAGACCATGCCCGTACCGATGACTTTACCAATCTGAGCGACCGTGCCACGAAAAATGAACATCTTAGCCAGCTTGTCAAGGGCAAGGATACCGACCAGGATGCCTTTGCAAAAGCTGCCTGCGAGGAGTGGATCGATGTGCGCAGCTTTGGACAGGTTTTTGCAATCAAAGGCGGTATCTCTGTTGGCGTGCGTGGACCGGTTTCGATTCACCAGGCAGTCAGCGTTTCTCCGGTGAATATTGTAAGCCTGCAGATCACCAAGTGTGTCAACGGCGAAAGCGGCAAAAATGCCAAGTCCTCGGATACCATGGGCATGAAGCATATGGTGGAGTTCGGACTTTATGTAATCAAGGGCAGCATCAACTGTCAGCTGGCAGAGAAAACCGGCTTTACCGAAGAGGATGCGGAGAAAATCAAAGAGGCGCTGAAAACGCTGTTCGAGAATGACAGCTCTGCGGCACGTCCGGACGGCAGCATGGAAGTCTGCCGGCTGTACTGGTGGGAACATGACTGCAAAACGCCGAAGTACACTTCTGCCAAGGTACACCGTTCGCTGAAAATCAAAGCAAAAGAAGGCGTGGAAAATCCCAAGTCTTTGGATGATTATGACATCACACTGGAAACACTGGACGGCTTGACACCGGAAGTGATCGATTTGGTATAAGCTGCAATGGAATATCGGGAAGAGGAGTATCTACAGCTTTCCGGCATCCAGCATTTTGTGTTTTGCCGGCGGCAGTGGGCGCTGGCGTATCTGGAACAGCAATGGGTGGAAAATGAACGCACCGCAGACGGCAGGATCATGCACCGTAATGTACATGACAGCTCGTTTCGGGAAAAGCGTGGCGATCTGCTGATCGTCAGAGGAATGAAAGTATCATCTGCCCGTCTGGGGCTGAGCGGAGAGTGCGATGCGGTAGAATTCCGGCGCTCTCCGAAAGGCGTTCCCATTTTCGGACAAGAGGGTACTTATACAGTAACACCTGTGGAGTACAAACGTGGCAAACCCAAGGAAGACGAATGCGATATTGCACAGCTCACAGCACAGGCAATGTGCCTGGAAGAGATGTTGTGCTGCGACATACCGGTCGGATTTCTGTATTATGGGGAAACACGGCATCGTACCAGGGTGGAGTTTACGCCGGAACTGCGGAAACGAGTGGCAGATACTGCCGAAGAGATGCACCAGCTTTGCCGGAAAAGGCATACGCCAAAGGGAAAGCGGACGAAAGCCTGCAATGCCTGTTCTTTGAAGGATATCTGTCTGCCGGTGCTTTGCGGAAAGAAAACCGCAGGCGGTTATTTGCAGAAAATGCTGGGAACAATGGAGTAAAAATGCCATGAAGAAGTTGCTAAACACCATTTATGTGACAAATCCGGACAGTTATCTCTCACTGGATGGGGATAATCTGGTTGTCATGCGGGAGGAAAAGAAAGTACGGATGCCGCTGCACAATGTCGAGCGCATCATGACCTTTGGCTATACCGGTGCAAGCCCGGCGCTGATGGGCAAATGCGCAAAGGATGGAAGAGAGCTGGTCTTTATGACAAGCTCCGGAAAATTCCTGGCACGGGTCGAGGGCGCTGTCAGCGGCAATGTTTTACTGCGGCGGCAGCAGTATCGGGTGGCAGATGATGCAGACGCCAGCCTTTCGATCGCACGGAATATGATTGTCGGAAAGCTGTTCAACAGCCGCTGGGTGCTGGAACGCATGATACGGGACCATGCACCGAGGATTGATGCAGAAACGTTTCGGCAGAAGTCTCAGTTTTTGCAGCAGTCTATTTCCAAGGCGGCAGAGGCAGATTTAGCGGACACGCTCCGTGGCATAGAGGGCGAGGCGGCGTCGGTATACTTTTCCGTTTTTGACGACATGATTCTAAAGGAAAAGGCAGCGTTTGCATTTCACGGCAGAAACAAGCGGCCTTCGCTGGATCGGGTCAATGCAATGCTGAATTTTGCCTATTCGCTGATGACGGGAATGTGTTCTGCGGCGCTGGAGTCCGTGGGGTTGGATCCCTATGTGGGCGTACTGCACACAGACCGTCCGGGTCGACCGTCTCTTTCTTTGGATCTGGTCGAGGAATTTCGTGCGCTCTGCTGTGACCGCTTTGTTCTGACGCTCATTAACCGTGGCATGATCCATGCAGAGGATTTCGATGTCCAGGAGGACGGCGCTGTTTCGCTGACGGAGGACGGACGGCGTACATTCCTGCGGGCATGGCAAAAGCGCAAGGATGATATGATTCAGCATCCGTTTCTGGAAGAAAAAGTGGAATGGGGCTTGCTGCCCTATGTGCAGGCACTTTTGCTTGCACGCTATCTCCGGGGCGATTTGGATGCGTATCCGCCGTTTTTGTGGAAGTGAGAGCGTATGCTGGTAGTTGTAGCGTATGATGTAAATACAGAGACCAAAGAGGGCAGAAAGCGCCTGCGCCACGTGGCGAAGATCTGTACCAACGTGGGCATTCGGGTGCAGAATTCTGTCTTTGAGTGTCATGTTGATGCGGCAGAATGCAAGGTACTCAAGCATCGGCTGGAACAGGCGATTGATACAGAAAGGGACAGCCTGCGGTTTTATTACCTGGGAAATCGTTATCAGTCGAAGGTGGAACATATCGGTGCAAAGGAAACCATAGACATGGAAGAGCCGCTGATTCTGTGAGAGAAATTTAAGGGAAAAGTGTCGGTGCGAATCATAGGCGCACAGAAAGATGCTGAAGGTTTCGCACCAAATTTTTCTCCCTTTTTTCGAAAAAAACCATTTTTTCGGGTGCAGAATGTAGTCTTTTGCATCCTTTTTTGCAGGATTGTACAAGGATAGGCGAAATGAAAAACGCTTTCCTGTGCAGTTTTGCTGTCTCCCTCCATGCGGAGGGAGTGGATTGAAATATCCGGTTCTGCGGGAAGAAATCGTGAAGCAGGCGTCTCCCTCCATGCGGAGGGAGTGGATTGAAATCTCGGTTTTGTGGTATCCATACGGGGCACGGGTGGTCTCCCTCCATGCGGAGGGAGTGGATTGAAATAAGGCTGCCTGTGCCACGCCGACAGATCGAATAAGTCTCCCTCCATGCGGAGGGAGTGGATTGAAATAACAAATCCATTGCGGACGGCGAAGCCGTAGAAGGTCTCCCTCCATGCGGAGGGAGTGGATTGAAATTCTTTCCGCCTTTTTTACCGCAGTGTCCTGATTTGTCTCCCTCCATGCGGAGGGAGTGGATTGAAATGATTGCGTCCCATGCTCCGGAAAAGTCACCGGAGTCTCCCTCCATGCGGAGGGAGTGGATTGAAATAGACATTCTCAATGTATATGTGAACGGATTGAAAGTCTCCCTCCATGCGGAGGGAGTGGATTGAAATGACGGAAAAACCGTGACACTTACAACTGGAAGAAGTCTCCCTCCATGCGGAGGGAGTGGATTGAAATTTCTTTTGTGAGGTGGTAATATGACCGAGAATTAGTCTCCCTCCATGCGGAGGGAGTGGATTGAAATATCTACATTCCCTTTAGTAACGTGTAACTTTCCAGTCTCCCTCCATGCGGAGGGAGTGGATTGAAATATATTCGGGTATAGGTCAATCGGCTGCTGGAAAGTCTCCCTCCATGCGGAGGGAGTGGATTGAAATCTACTTCTTTCAGTGCCCGTTCAATCAGGTCAGTCTCCCTCCATGCGGAGGGAGTGGATTGAAATCTGTTGTGGTCGGGTACAAAAATATTGGACGATTGTCTCCCTCCATGCGGAGGGAGTGGATTGAAATGCCCGCATATGCCGCACTGTAGCAGCCCTGTGAGGTCTCCCTCCATGCGGAGGGAGTGGATTGAAATGTTGTTGTACTCACTCGTGATTATTTTCAATTGGGTCTCCCTCCATGCGGAGGGAGTGGATTGAAATGATGCTGTGGCAAAAAGCATTCATCGAAGCTGTCGTCTCCCTCCATGCGGAGGGAGTGGATTGAAATACAATATCGCCGACGTTCGCCGTGAGTCGGATTGTCTCCCTCCATGCGGAGGGAGTGGATTGAAATCAAATCTTTCGTGTAAAACATGATTTGATTCCGTCTCCCTCCATGCGGAGGGAGTGGATTGAAATGTTTCACTCCTGTTCTTTTCTGTCTGCGTTCCAAAGTCTCCCTCCATGCGGAGGGAGTGGATTGAAATGTTTTAACGAATTGGCGTATAATGGGTGCAGGTGGTCTCCCTCCATGCGGAGGGAGTGGATTGAAATACAAATTTGCACAGACCATCGGCAAGACCACTACCAGTCTCCCTCCATGCGGAGGGAGTGGATTGAAATACCGATGATCTCCGGAAACGGTATGCGGTGTGGGGTCTCCCTCCATGCGGAGGGAGTGGATTGAAATGCAAAGGATCTTCCCAAAAAGGGTAAAGAGGCTGGTCTCCCTCCATGCGGAGGGAGTGGATTGAAATACCAACCCACCGCCGGGGCTGGAATTCTCACGTAGTCTCCCTCCATGCGGAGGGAGTGGATTGAAATATCAGCGTTCAGACTTCCTTGTAAAAACACTGGAAAGTCTCCCTCCATGCGGAGGGAGTGGATTGAAATGTCAAAATCGTTGCATCTGCCATTCTGGATCACGTCTCCCTCCATGCGGAGGGAGTGGATTGAAATGCAAGGAAGTCTGAACGCTGATGAAGCGTACCCGTCTCCCTCCATGCGGAGGGAGTGGATTGAAATTTCTTGTGCTTCAATTTTCGCGGTTACGCCGTCGGCAGTCTCCCTCCATGCGGAGGGAGTGGATTGAAATGTTGTTCGACACGTGACGAATTATAGAAAGTTCCGGTCTCCCTCCATGCGGAGGGAGTGGATTGAAATAAATCAGGACACCGCCGTAAAAAAAGCGGAAAGAGTCTCCCTCCATGCGGAGGGAGTGGATTGAAATTTTGAGATCGGATATATCGACCTTAAATTTCGTAGGTCTCCCTCCATGCGGAGGGAGTGGATTGAAATGCTCCGGCTTTTGCGGCTCTACCGTTGTCCGAAGGTCTCCCTCCATGCGGAGGGAGTGGATTGAAATGCTAAATATAACACCCCAGTTATGGGGTGTCAAGGTCTCCCTCCATGCGGAGGGAGTGGATTGAAATCTTTGTTCCACGCAACCGTTTCTTCCCTTTCCTCTGTCTCCCTCCATGCGGAGGGAGTGGATTGAAATTCGAATTGTGACGAAAAAACTACATGCGTATTTTCTGTCTCCCTCCATGCGGAGGGAGTGGATTGAAATATCGGGAATGCACTCTCGAAACTGGCATCTTCCATGTCTCCCTCCATGCGGAGGGAGTGGATTGAAATGTGTCGTTACGTTGTAAATTGTCAGATCCTTGCAAGTCTCCCTCCATGCGGAGGGAGTGGATTGAAATACTCCCCCGCTGTCCTCTGAACTGTACGAACAGGTCTCCCTCCATGCGGAGGGAGTGGATTGAAATTCCGAATATTGTAAAGTTGTATTTCAGACGGTTTGTCTCCCTCCATGCGGAGGGAGTGGATTGAAATACGATACTCAACCATTTCAGTATTTCCAATTGCGTCTCCCTCCATGCGGAGGGAGTGGATTGAAATGATTTCCCCACCGATGCCCTCCAGAGTATCAGCGTCGTCTCCCTCCATGCGGAGGGAGTGGATTGAAATGGCACCATTTTGAGGATTTCAAAGACAACCACGCCGGTCTCCCTCCATGCGGAGGGAGTGGATTGAAATGTAACGCCGTTGTACTTCTGCATCGTTGGTATCAAGGTCTCCCTCCATGCGGAGGGAGTGGATTGAAATGGTTTGTGCGAAAATTCTGTTCCGCAGTGCCGTTGTCTCCCTCCATGCGGAGGGAGTGGATTGAAATACGCAGTACGTTTCCGGAGCGACTTTGCAGAGCAGTCTCCCTCCATGCGGAGGGAGTGGATTGAAATGCCATACCTCCAAAAAATTAAGATTATGTACATAGGTCTCCCTCCATGCGGAGGGAGTGGATTGAAATGTAAAGGTCTGTGTGACAAGATCCGCCCGCTGCGGTCTCCCTCCATGCGGAGGGAGTGGATTGAAATTTTGATCGCGATTTCCATATTTCTGTGTGCTTCGTGTCTCCCTCCATGCGGAGGGAGTGGATTGAAATGTGTCGTCACGTTGTAAATTGTCAGATCTTTACAGTCTCCCTCCATGCGGAGGGAGTGGATTGAAATTGAGTGGTTCCGGCATTGGGGTGGCTTGAAAGAGGTCTCCCTCCATGCGGAGGGAGTGGATTGAAATACTGCAAACGCCGTGGCTACAGCCTTCCCGATAGGGTCTCCCTCCATGCGGAGGGAGTGGATTGAAATGCCAGCAGCTTGGCTGGTGGAGCGTTCAGGGGTTGTCTCCCTCCATGCGGAGGGAGTGGATTGAAATCTTCTATAATTGATTACAACGTCCATCACCTTGTGTCTCCCTCCATGCGGAGGGAGTGGATTGAAATATCCGTACCAAGGTAGTGCCGGAGATGGACGCATGGTCTCCCTCCATGCGGAGGGAGTGGATTGAAATGACCGCCTTGCCGACGGTGCGC